>Ga0214921_10004485_pt1 | contig 20503 bp, 17 predicted proteins | sample LL1505_MetaG_FD_177992 | JGI IMG/M metagenome (GOLD analysis project Ga0214921, IMG submission 177992) | Freshwater microbial communities from Lake Lanier, Atlanta, Georgia, United States - LL-1505 | ecosystem: Environmental > Aquatic > Freshwater > Lake | place: USA: Georgia | collected...
AGTGGTCATAGCCGGCACAACGCCGAAATTGACCACTCCTCGTTTGCTGAGGCTTTGCTTGCCTTTATGTGAGGAGTGGAATGCGGTTTTGGGTTGCATTTGTGCACGGTGCCGCTGCTCGACCAAGGGCGGCATGCGGTGTTGCTGCGCGATCAGGCAGGGTGGCATCTGTCGGGCGAGGTCACCGTGCCAGCCAACATGAACCTACTGCCGCTGCCAGCCAAATGCCCGGAGCTGGCTTGGCGCATCATATCGATCGGGATACGCCACTGGGCGCAGCGGTTCTGATCAGTAGGTTTGGTATGAGTTGTTTGGTTTCAGTACGATGATGCTTCATAAAGAGCCGCTTCGACCTGACGGACGCCTCGATCTCGACACTTTGCGTGCAGGCGCGCGAGACCATGCAGGAGGCCTATGGCGAGCGCTTCCTCTCTCCGGCCCTGCTGAAGCAGCGCGTGCGGGCAGCCTTCGGCGGCCGCAGGAAGCGCCTGGGGTGGCGCGGCGGCGCGCCCTGTGGACGGGCGCCTGGCCGCCCGCGCCGCGCTTAATGGCCCATGACTAGGTCGGGCAGAAAAAGCGACACCTCGGGGATGTAGGTGATGATCCCGAGCACGACGAGCATTGCCAGCAAGAACGGAATGATCTCAACCGTATAAGTCTCCATTGGCACGCGCAGCACGGCGCAGGAGATGAACATCATCTGTCCCACCGGCGGAGTGATCCCGGCGATGGTCAGATTGGTCACCAGCACGATGCCGAAATGGATGGGATCGATCCCAAAGCGCATGATCACGGGAACGAAAATCGGCGTCAGGATGATCAGCGCCGCCGTGCCTTCTACTGCCGTGCCGAGAACGATCAGCATGACGTTGATCAGCAGCAGCAGCATCAGCGGATCGGAGGTCAGCGTCACCATCCAGGCGGCCATCTGCGGCGGCAGTCTTTCCCACGCCAGGTAGAAGCCAAAGGCCGAGGCGGCGCAGATCAGCAGCATGACCGAGGAGGTATCCAGCACCGTCTCGCGCAGCACGCCGGGAATTTTCGTCCAGGTCAGTTCGCGATAGACGACGGCACCGATGAGCACCGTGATCAGCACAGTGATGGCGCCGGCCTCAGTCGTGGTGAAGATGCCGTAGCGCAGGCCGACAATAATAAAGACCGGAATGGCCAGCGCCCAAACCGCATCACGGGCTGCGATCGCCACCTGCCCCATACCTACGAAATGCGCGCGCTCCGGCGCGTAGCCACGATACCCCGCCACCGCCCAGGTCGTCACCATCAGCGAGGCGGCAAGTAGGATGCCGGGGATCACGCCGGCCAGGAATAGCCGACCCACCGAAACATCTGCCAGGTAGCCATAGATAATCAGCCCAATACCGGGTGGGATCAGCGCCGTGATGATGGCGGCCGAGGATGTGATGGCGGCGGCGAAGGCCGCCGAATAGCCCCGCTTGACCATCTCCGGCCCGAACAGTTTTGAGAGCATCGCCGCGTCCGCCGAGGAAGAGGCGGTGAGTCCGCCCAGCAGCGTCGCCATCACCGTGCAGGCCTGCGCCAGCGCGCCGGTGAGGTGGCCGACCAGCGCATCCGCGAGCGTCAGCAGCCGCCGCGTGATGCCCGCCGCATTCATCAGCGATCCGGCAAGCACGAAGAAGGGCACAGCGAGCAGCGGATAGCTCTCCGTCGCCGCCACCATCTTCTGGAAGAAGATATCCACCGGCAGCCCGTCGGTGAGGAAGAAAAAGGACAGCGCGGAGATGGCGATGGCGAAGGCCACCGGCACGTTCAGCGCGAAGAGCACCACGAGCAGGATCGACGGGATGGCGACATCCATGCGGGGTCAGGCCATTGCCCGCTCGGGCATACGCGGCCGGCGCATGGCGGCCAGGTGGCGCGCCAACATCATCAGCGTGGCCAGCGTAACCGGCGCATAGACCACCGTCATCGGCAGGCGCAGCACCGCCGTCGGGTTGTCCCAGGCCGAGATCGAGAAGCTGAGGCCAAGCCAGGCGAAATAGGCCAGGAACGCCGCAACCAGCAGATCGACCGCCCGCCGGACCAGCGCCTGCGGCCAGGCCGGCAGGCGCTGCACCAGCATGTCGATCGAGGGATGCGCGTTGTGCCGGAAACAGGCCGAGGCGCCGAAGAAGGTCAGCCAGGCGAAGCCGATCGCCGCCACTTCCGAAGCCCAGACCGCAGGCTGCGCCGTGACGTAGCGCGTGATGACGCCCCAGCCCACCGAGGCGACGGTCACCAGCAATGCTGCGACGGCGATCAGCTCGTCGGCATTTCGCCAGGCCCGCCTCACGCCGCCAGGATCCGCCGCACCGTCTCATGCAGGCCGGGCGACCAGCGCGGGAAGGCGCGGTATGCCGCGGCCGAAGCCTCGCGGAAGGCGGCGATGTTGAGGTCGGTGACGATCTCCACCCCGGCGCCGCGGAATCGCTGGACGAAATCGGCTTCCATCTCGTTGGTCAGCCGCGTCTGCTCCATGCCCGCCTTGGCCCCTTCCTCAAGCAGGATGGTGCGGATTTCGGCCGGTAGGCGATTGAAATAGCCATTGTTCATTGGCCAGCCGGTGACGGCCTGGAAATGCCCGGTGGTAGAAATGACGCGTCGCACCTCCTGCAGCCGCGCACCCCAAAGCGAGCCATAAGGCGCCTCGGCCGCCTGCACCACGTTCTGCTGCAGCGCGTTGTAGATCTCCGACCACTGCACCGTGGTGGGCCTGGCGCCCAGGCTGCGGAAGGTCTCGATCCACATCTGGTTGGGCGGCACGCGCACCGTCATCCCCGCCATGTCGGCGGGGCTGCGGATCGGCCGCTCGGCGATCATGTGCCGCGCGCCGAAATAGGCGCCCTGCATGATCATCCGAAACCCCGCCTGCTGCAGCCGCTGATCAACCGCCGCGTACCATGGCGAGGCCAGCAAGGCCGCGAACTGCGCGTGGTTGTCCACCAGGTAGGGACCGTTGAGAATGCCCACATCGGGCACGAAATCGGAGAGGTAGCCCGGGTCCGTGATGTTCATCACGTTGGCGCCCTGGCGGATCATCTCGTTCACATCGCGGCCGGAGCCTAGTTGCTCGCCAGGGAAGACCTCGATCCGCACGCGGTTTGCGGTGCGCGCCGCGACATTGCGGGCGAAGAACTCGGCGGCGAGATGCGCGGGCTCGGTCGTTGACAAGCTGTGGGCGAAGCGGATCCGGATTTCGGCCTGTGCCCCGGCGATGCCAGGCGTGGCGAGGGCGGCGGCGGTCGCGGCCAGAAATGGGCGTCGTGCGGTCATCATCATGTCCCCGGAGTTTCCTACGTCAGCGTCTCGCCAAGCTTTCCGGTCTCGGCAGCACCGCGATAGAGAATCGCGAGCTGACGATCGAGGATCGCCTTGTGCCGCGCGAGCGCATGCGGATGCAGGTCGCCCTCCGGCGCGGTCTCGTGATCGAAATGCCCGAAGCGGTCCTGGCCCCGCACCAGCATTGCGCTGTCCTTCTCGCCGCTCAGCTGGCGCACATGGGTTGGCACATAGCGGATGGCGAAACCGATGCGCGGCCAATCGGCGCGGTTGGGCTCCGAGCCATGCACGATCAGCACATGGTGCAGGCTCATCTCGCCGGGCTGCAACGTGATGTCCACGGCCTCGGCCTCATCCACCTCCACCGCCACTTCCTGCCCGCGGGAGAGCAGGTTTTCCTTGGCGAAGGTGTCGGTATGCGGCACCTGGCCGCGATGCGTGCCCGGCACCACGCGCATGTTGCCGCTCAGCGGGGTGCTGGGGGTGAAGGCCACCCAGGCGGTGACGACATCGGGGCTGGAGAGCCCCCAATAGGTGCCATCCTGGTGCCAGGAGACAAAGGCTGGATCATGCGCGCCCTTCATGAAGAACTGGCTGCCCCAGCAGAGGATATCCGGCCCGATGACGCTCTCCACGGCATCGAGGATCCGGGTATCGCGGACGACGTCATGGATCCAGGGGAAGAGCAGATGCGGTTTCTGGTTCATGCGGCCTTCCAGCTTGCCGCCAAGCCGCGCCGAGGTGTCATCCAGCCGCGCCCGCAGGACCTCCGCCTCCACCGCCGGGAAGGCGCGGATAGGCGCGAGAAAGCCCCTCTCCGCATAGGAGCTTGCAGCCACGGGCGTCAGTGACCCTGCCATGTTTCCTCCATCCGCGTGCTGTGCCGCAGTTGTGAAGTGAAGGTTATGCTTGGAGGCTGCGAGGGCGCAACAGGTTTCTCGGCCAGTGGATTTTGCGCAGCCAAAGCAGCAGCCGGGCTATTGTGCCAGCCAGGACCTGATTTCCGCGCCATGCTCCTCGAGAGTCGGCGCGCAGCGCGACAGGACGGCCGAGCCAGACAGCGCAACGATGCCCGACATCGCGGGTCACGAGTGCCACCTGGGCGAGGTCGAAGCGCTCCATCCGATTTTGCCTTGCCTGTGCGGCATGGCGCGCGGCAAGCCTGCGAGACTTGGCGCCGGTGCCGCAGCCAGGATCAGGGATAGCGTGGCGGAGCACCAACCCCGGGCACCGGGCCATCAGCGCCAATGCCGCCACCCGCCCGGCCCTGCCTCAGCGACCGACGGTTTCGTCCACGACGTCGCAGAGGCGTTGCAGGCGCGACACGGCGTCCTTTTGCAGCGCCGCCTCCATGTCGGGGTGGCCGATCACCATGCGCCAGACCGCACGCCCGGCCAGGAAGCCCGCGGCGCCCTCCCGACACGCCCATTCGACGGCCTGCGGAAAAGCGTCGGGCGTGACGCCGGAGGACAGCACGACCCAGGGCCCGTTCACAATGCGCGTTAGTTCGGCGCAGGCACGCCGGACCACTGCCTCCGGTCCGTCACCGAAGAGCGGCAGCTCCGCCCCGCAGATATCGGCACCGCGCCGCGCAACCCCGCGCTCGGAATTTGCCCGAAGGTTATGAGTATGGCCGTGCCTGAAGGAGCGGGCGCCATGCCCGGCACGGTATAGATCCGAGCTCATCGGCTCGGAGCGGCTGATCGCGGTCGAGACTGTGCTTAGGGTGCGGGTCCCGGCCGAGATGCGGAGCCAACCGCGCTGGCCTGCACGAGCCCATGGCCGAGGCGTTCAACGCGTCCAGGATGCATCTCTTCGAGCTTGTCACGGGGCTGGCGCTGCTGCAGCGCTGAGGGCCCTCTTCAGCGCGCGGAGGAACCTTGCAGGCTGCGCTGTGAGATGTGCCAGGGCACAGCCACGCGCTCTGCCGCCTCGACCATGTAGAAGAGCAGAGTACCGATCACCCCCAGCACGAATAGCGCAGCGAAGACGCGCACCGTGTCGAACTGTCCCTGCGCGATCAGGATCACATGCCCAAGCCCGGCTGAGCCTCCCACGAACTCGCCGACAATCGCGCCGACCAGCGCGAAGCTGATCGCCACCTTCATGCCGACGAAGAGCGCTGGCAGCGCATTGGGAAAGCGCACTTTCCAAAGGATGCGCCACCCGCTCGCACGATGCACGCGGGCGAGTGCCAATGCGTCCGGGTCCACCGATCGCAGGCCGAGTGCCACGTCCGCCACGATAGAGAAGATAGCGAGCATCACCGCGATGGCAATTTTGGGTTCCGCGCCTGTTCCCATCCAGATCACGAAGAGCGGTGCCAAGGCCACCTTGGGCAACGAGTTCATCACGACAAGGATTGTGGTGATCACGCGATCCGCCCAGCGCGACGCGACAATCGCCACCGCCAACGCCACCCCCAGTATGACGGAGAGGCCGAAGCCGGCCAGCGTGGTCAAAAGCGTGAAGCCCGCATGGCGCACGAAATAGCGCGGCGAGGACCACAACTCTGCCAGGATTGAACTGGGCGGCGGCAGCAGGATGGGCGGCGGCGCAAAGATCCAGACCGCAGCCTCCCAGCCGAGCAGCAGTGCCGCCAGGACCGCGAAGGTGCTGCCAATGCCCTGCGCGTGCGAGCCGCTTGCCATCCCTTACCCCTTCACAATACCCAGGCGCGAAAAGAGCCTGCGGATGGCCGCCACATGGCGCGCGAATTGCGGGGTTTCGCGCATGGCCAGGGGGCGCGGGCGCGGCAGGTCGATGTCGAAGACCTCAACGACACGCCCTGGCCCGGTGGACATAACGGCGACGCGGTCGGAGAGATACACTGCCTCCGCGATGGAATGCGTCACGAAGACGACGCTGCGCGCGCCATCCTGCTGAATACGCGAAAGTTCGAGATTGAGGTCGTCCCGCGTCATGGCGTCCAGCGCGCCGAAGGGCTCGTCCATCAGCAGGATGTCCGGCTCGCAGAGCAGGGCGCGGCATATCGCTGCGCGCTGGCGCATGCCGCCCGAAAGTTCCCAGGGATGCCGGTCGGCGAAGCTGCCGAGGCCGAATCGCTCCAGCAGGGCAATGGCGCCGGCTTCATACGCGCGCTTGGGCAAGCCCTGGAACTCAGCGGCAAGCAGGACATTGTCGCGGATGCTGCGCCAATCGAGCAGGACATCGCGCTGGAACACCATGCCCATGCCAGCGGGCGGCCGGTCGATGGGCACACCGCGCAGCGTAATGGCGCCCGCGGTCAGGGGATCGAGGCCAGCGATGGCACGCAGCAGCGTGCTCTTGCCGCAGCCCGAGGGGCCCAGCAGCGAAAGGAACTCCCCCTCGCGCACCGAAAGGGCGACATCGGCCAGCGCGATCACGGGGCCGCGGGCGGAGGCGTAGGTCTTGCCCCCGCCCTTAACCTCGATGCACAGGCCCACGCCGGATCAGCCGATCAGGTCATTGGTGTAGTAGTTCGCTGCCTGCCAGCCGGGCCGGATGGCGCCCGCGGCCTCGAGCGAGCGCAGCGCGGCCGTCCAATCCGCCTCCGCCTGCCAGCCGATGGATCGGCCGGCGGTGGCGGGCGTGTCGAAGAACTCAAGGGTGAGGCGGATCTGCTCCCGCGTCACGGTCCTGTCGAGCCGGGCATCCGGGCGCTGGCTCAGCATGGCCTCCACGCCGTCATCGGGATTGGTGCGCAGATGGGCCCAGGCGCGCTGCTGTGTCTCGACCAGCTTGCGCAGTGCTGGACCACGGGCGCGAATGGTCGCCTCCGTCGCGATCAGGCCATAGCTGGGGAAGTTGATGCCGGCATCCTCGGCCAGGATGGAACGGCTGGGGCGCGGGCGCTCAGCCACGGGGATGGCAGAGGGCGTGGTGGACATGAGGCCCTCCGCGCGCCTCGCGGTGTAGGTGCCCCAGAGCGCCGAGGGGTCCACGAACATCACATTCACGCTGGAGCGGTCGAGGCCGCCAGCGCGCAGGAAGGCATCGATGAAGGGCGCCCAGGGGCTGGCGGCGAAGACAACCATGCTTCGGCCGCGGAAATCCTGCACGCGCTGGATTGGGCTGTCGCGATCGACCAGCACTGCGAGGTCGGTGCGGCGGCCAAAGCCGGCGAAGGCGCGCACGGTCGCACCCTGCTCGCGCGCCTGCGCGATGAGGCCGACCTGAATCTGCCCCACATCTGCTTGCCCGGCATTCACCAGTTGCAGCGTATTGCCGCTGCCGCGCCCGTCCTGCACCTCGACGCTCAGCCCCGCCTCACGGAACCAGCCGCGCGTCTCGGCCAGATGCATCGCCGCCTGCACGCCCCAGGGCGAAAAATCGAGGCGCACGGTGAGGCGCTCGCCCTGCGCGCGGGCAATCCCCGGCATGGCGAGCGTGCTGCCCGCGACCAGCGCGCCGCGCCGCGAAAGCTGAAAATTCTTGATCACTGGCGTTCTCCCTATTGTTGCGCGCGCAGCCGCGCGGTTTCGTTCCGGTTCAGCGTGCCATCTTCCATAGCGACGCCATACTGGCGCCGGGCGGCCTCGGGCGTCACCTTCTCATTCCACACATCCGATGCCACCGCCTCCGGATCACGCGCGAAGGGGGTGCCGTGACCGCCACCTCCCGCCTGATGATGCGTCAAAAGCTGGCCGCGCCGCATGCGCATCGTGACCTTGCCGGGGATGGCTTCGCGCGCATTGCCCTCGCCCAGCCAGTTTCCGGCGGCGCCGCCAGGCTGGCCACCATCGAGGCCGTAGGGTGCGAAGCGCAAGCGGTCGGCGCGGAGCTGCAGCATGGCATCCTCGGCCAGCAGACGATAGCTGCGCGATAGGCCCATGCCGCCGCGGAAACGCCCCGGACCGCCGCTGTCGGCCACCAGCGCGTATTCCTCAATGCGGACGGGGTGCTGGCGCTCCAGCACTTCGACGGGCGTGTTGGAGAGGTTCTGCGAAGGGTTGGTGATGGCCTCGATGCCGTCCTGGTCCGGGCGCCCGCCCCAGCAGCCGCTGATCATGTCCACGATGATGAAGGGCCGGTTGTCAGGGTGGCGCCCACCCAGGCAGACGACGGTGTTCCCGCCCTCGCCGGCGGCTGGGATGATATCCGGCACGATCTGCGCCAGCGCGCCAAACATAGTGTCCATCACCCGGTAGCCCGTGAGGGCACGGGCGGCGACTGGCGCAGGGGCGATGGGATTGAGCACGCATCCCTCCGGCGCAGTCACCTCGATGCAGCGAAAGACACCAGCATTATTCGGGATGTCACCGCGCAGCGCACAGCGCACCGACAGAAAGCTGTTGGACTTGGTAAAGGAGAGCGTAGAATTGATGGCGGCGCGCACCTGCGGCGAACTGCCGGCCCAATCCACCTTCAGCGTGCCATCGCCCACCACCGTGATGGCCACGCTGAGCGGCACCGGCTCATCGGAGAGGCCGTCACTGTCGATATGGTCGGTGAAGCGGTAGGTGCCAGGCCTCCAGGTCGCAATCTCGGCGCGCGCCATGCGCTCGGCATAATCGAGCAGCCCGGACAGGTGCCCTCGCATGCCGGCCGCACCGTAGCGGCGCACCAGCGCACCCAGTTCGCGCGCCCCCACCTGGCATGCGGCGTATTGGGCGCGCAAATCGCCGAGCACGATCTCCGGCACGCGGACATTGAGCCCGATGATGGCCGAAAGCGTTTCGTCCATCTGGCCGGCACGGTACAGCTTGAGCGGGGGGATACGCAGGCCTTCCTGGTAGATCTCCGTGCTGTCGGCTGCGTTGGAGCCGGGGACGCGGCCGCCCATATCGGTGTGGTGGCAGATCACCACCGTCCAGGCCAGCAATTCGCCCTGCTCGAAGACGGGGTAGAACATGAAGATGTCCGGCAGGTGCATGCCGCCCGAATATGGGTCATTCATCACCACCGCATCACCGGGTGAAAGCTGATCGCCCCAGCGTGCCTTCACGGCGGCCATCGCCTCGGGAATGGCGCCCAGATGCTGCGCGATGGTCTTGGCCTGGGCCACCATCTCGCCCTTCGCGTCGCAGATCGCCGCGCTGTAGTCCATCACATCCTTCACGATCTCGGAACGCGCGGTGCGGATGACGGTATAGGCCACCTCATCCACAATAGCGTCCATCGCGTTCTTGATGACGGCGAAGGTGATCGGATCCTCAGACATCGGCAGCCTCCATGTCGATGACCACCGTGCCGGAGCCGGCGGAACGGGCGGTGCAGCCGGGTGGGATGATGATCGTCGTATCGTAGCTTTCGAGGATGGCGGGGCCATGCACCGGGCCTGAAGCGAGGGCGGCGCGGGGCAGGAGCCGCGTTGGAACCGGTGCCTCGCCGCGTGCGAAGGAGACGAGCCGCTCGCCCGTGGCGCCGGCCAGCGCACGCGCATCAAGCAAGAGCGAGGAGAAGTCGATGCGCCCCTCCGCGCGGCCCACCGCCGAGAGGCGTAGATTCACCAATTCGACCGCCTCACCCGCGGCGGTGTAGCCGAAGGTCTCGCCATAAAGCCGCTCAAATCCCGCCTGTAGCGCCTCGGCGGTCAGCGCTCGCAGCGGCACTGTGAGTTGCGAGGACTGGCCTGCGTAGCGCAGGTCGGCGGCGAAACGCAGTTCGACCGTTTCTGCCGCATAGCCCTCATGGGCCAGTGCCGCATGGCCGTCCCGTGCCAAGCCCTCCCGCGCGGCGTCGATCTGCGCCGCCGTAACCTGGCCGAGTGGCATGAGGAGGGGATGGACGAATTCGTGCACCGCCTCGGCTGCTAACATGCCCGCGGCGGAGAAGACGCCCGCGACGGGGCTGATCAGCACCCGCCGGATGCCGAGCAGGCGGGCCACATCCACCGCGTGCAGCGGGCCGCCGCCGCCAAACGCCATGAGCGCGAGGTCACGAGGGTCCTTGCCGCGCTCCACCGTCACGGCGCGGATGGCGCGCGCCATGTTCACATTGGCGATCTGGCGAATGCCGTGCGCCGCTTCCTCCACTGAGAGCTTCAAGGGCCCGGCGATGGCGGCTGAGATGGCCGCGCGCGAGAGCTGCGCATCCACGGGGAGTGAGCCGCCCGCCAGTGCAGTCGGATTGAGAAAACCCAGCACCATATTGGCATCGGTGACGGTGGGTTCGGTGTTGCCCCGCCCATAGCAGGCTGGGCCAGGGTCGCCGCCGGCGCTTTGTGGGCCGACGACGAGGAGGCCGCCAGCATCGATGCGCGCGATGGAGCCGCCGCCCGAGCCCACCTCGGCGATGTCGATGGCGGGCACCTTCAGCATATAGCCTGCGCCCTTGACGAAGCGCGAGGGCGTGCTGATCCCGTCGCGGAATTCATACTCGGTGACGAGCGAAGGCTGTCCACCCTCAATGATCGCGGCCTTGGCGGTGGTGCCGCCCATGTCGAAGACAATCAGGTCCGGCGCACCAATCCCAGGGCCCAGCCGGGCAGCGCCTGCGACACCGCCCGCAGGGCCCGATCCCACAGCGAAGACCGGCCGCTCGCGCGCTGCATCGAGGCCGATCATTCCGCCATTGGATGCTATCACTTGCACGGGCGCGGTTATACCGATGGCCGCCAGGCGGTGCTGCAGCCGCGAGAGGTAGCCGCGCATGGCGGGCAGCAGATAGGCGTTCACCACGGCGGTGCTGGTGCGTTCGTATTCTTTGATCTCCGGCAGCACCTCGCAGGAAGCGGTAACCAGCAGATGCGGCGCCACCTCGCGCAACAGCGCCGCAGCCCGCCGCTCGTGAACCTCATGGGCGTAGGAGTTGATAAAGCAGATAGCCACCGCATCAACGCCCTCGGCCATAAAGAAAGCGGCCGCATCGCGCACGCTTCCCTCATCCAGCGGCGTCACGATGGCGCCATCAGCCGCTATGCGTTCCAAAGCCTCTCGCCGCCATCGCCGCGGCACCAGCGGTTCGGGCTTGCGCCAGGAGAGGTCGAACATGCCAGGTGTGCGGATGCGGCCGATTTCCAGCACATCGCGGAAGCCCAGTGTGGTCAGAAGACCGGTTCGAGCACCCGCCTTCTGCAGGATGGTGTTGGAGGCCACCGTAGTGCCGTGCACGATCTCTGTGACCTGGCGCGCATCCAGTCCCGCCTCTGCAATCACTGCCGCGATGCCGGCCACCACGCCTTCGCCAGGGTCCAGCGGCGTGGTGGTTGTCTTGTTGACGAAAATCCTTCCGCCAGGAAAGGCGAGCACGACATCGGTGAAAGTGCCGCCGACATCCACGCCAATGCGTGCCTGCATCCCGGTCCAGCTCCTGCGAGGTAGATCCATATTCATGTTGACCGGTTGGTCAATAAAGGAAACGTTGACGCGATCATGGCGCTCCGTCAACGACGTATCCGCGGCACGCGCGATGCCGAGGCGGCCAAGGCTGCGATCCTGGCATCTGCCGTGCGCGAGTTCACGGCCAAAGGCCTCGCGGGCGCGCGCATGGATGAGGTGGCGCGCGGCGCCGAGGTCGCAAAAGGGCTGGTCTTTCACCATTTCGGCTCGAAGCAGGGGCTTTGGGTCGCAGCGCTCGAACACGTTTACACCCTGCTGCGCGTCGGGCAGGACGAGATGGCGCTCGATGCGCTGGGCCCCGTGGAGGGCATGCGCCGCCTCGCGCATGACACGTTCCGGCTGTTCCGCGCGCACCCTGAGATTGTGGCATTGATGAACGAGGAGAACCTGCATAGCGGGCGGCATCTGCGCACGGCGAAGGGGATCCCGCGTCTCTACAATCCACTCTTTGCGACGATCGAGCGCCTGCTGGCCGCTGGCCGTGCGCAGAATCTTTTCCGCGATGATGTGGACGTGACTGCGCTCTACATAGCCATGTCCGGCCTCGGCTACTTCTATTGCGCAAACCGCTGGACGCTGTCTGCCGCCTTCGCGGGCAACCTGTTCGATGCGGACCGCCTGGGCACATACGAGGAGATGCTGGGCAAGATGGTCGTGGCCTATCTACGCAAGCCAAGATGATCGAGATGGAGATAATTTTACTCTTTCAACGCTGCCCGGGTGAGTGGCTGAAACCGGGCTGTGAGTAAGCACCGAAGTGAGACCTCCTTCGAATTCTGCATAAGCTCTTGTAAGCGCTTATGGAATTTCGTTCAGGGTGGGGTCCCGGTACGGTGCTGATTTACAGTCCTGATCCCAGACGATCACACCGATCCCGATGGCTACATTGCCAAGGACGTCCGGATCGCCACGGAAAGCCGCATGCCCTGTGGTGTTGTTGAGAATGATCCGGCGGCGCAGATGCCCTTGGGGAGGCTCGGCCGATGGGTGCGGATCGGGCCAAGCACGCCTCCAAAGCCTTCGATTATATACTCAGGCGTGGGTTCGGCACGAGCCTGCGTGTCACTCAGCAGAACGGCCATGCTGCAAGCGGCAAGGCTGAGGCAGAGGGCACGGCGTTGCATGGGCGGTTTGCGTGCTGGACCGCGTGCGGAAGAACCTCGGCATCAGCTGAGCGTCGCGATTTTCATCCGCTCGATCAGCGCAAAGTCGATCTCGGCGCCCAGGCCCGGCTTTCCGGGCGGACGCACCATGCCGTCCTTGCCGATCTCAATCTCCTCCAGCAGCCCATACTTCTGAGCGGCCTCGGGCAGCAGCACTTCGAAGAACTCGGTGTTGGGGATGCTGACCGCGATGTGCAGGTTCGCGAGATTGTTCAGCGAGTTCCCGCCATGGTGGATCTCGTAGTTCATGCGGAAGGCCTGCGCCAAATGCGCAGTCTTCATCACGGTGGTGATGCCGCCCTTCACCGCCACGTCGCCGCGCAGGTAGTCGGTCGCGTGGTTCATGATCCAAGTGGCGTAGCCGTCCAGCCCGCCCATCGGATACTCGGTCGCCATGATCGGGATCCGCAGCGTCTGGCGCAGCTTCACATAGTTGTAGATGTCCTGGTCGGCCAGCGGGTCCTCGTACCAGTAGAAGCCGAGTTCCTCGATGGCGCGGCCCACGCGCAAGGCCGTCGGGAAGTCGTAGCCCCAGGTGCTGTCGAGCATGATGCGGTAGTCGGCTCCCACGGCGCGGCGCACCGCTTCGCAGGCCGCAATGTCGTCACGCAGGCGCTGCGGCGGATGGATCTTGTAGGCGGCCCAGCCGGCGTCGCGGAAGCGCATCGCCTCCTCCGCATAGGCCGCCGCTGAGAGGAGCACGGCGGAACTCGCATAGGCTGGGATCGCGTCGCGCGACTTGCCGAGCAGCTTGTAGAGCGGCACGTTCAGCGCCTTGCCCGCGATGTCCCACAGGGCGATATCCATCGCCCCGATCGCCCGCGGCGAGGTCTGCCGCACGCGCGACCAAAGGCGTCCATTCAGCTTCTCGCGGTCGAAGGGATCAAGGCCCAGCACCATCGGCTTCAGGCTTCGGATCAGTGCCGCGCCCTCTGTGTCCGCGCCATTCGTGGCGCTGCCGAGGAAGGCGTGACCTGTCACGCCCTCATCCGTCTCGATGGCGAGCAGGCCGAGGATGCTCTCGCCGGTGCCCTGCGCGGCATGCGCCCCGTAGCTGATGTTGGGAATGCCGGTCCAGCGGAACAGCGTGAGCGTGACATCGGTGATCTTCATGCGTTGATCCTCTCCTGCGGCGGCGTGCTGCGCGGCTTGCGCTCGGCTGCCGGAATGGCCTCGGTGCCAATGATCTGCTCGGCCGTGAGGGCGGCGATGCGCTCGGCATCCAGCCCCAGCAGCCCGCTCAGGATGGCGTCGTTCTCCTGGCCCAGCGTGGGCGCGGCGCGCGTGATGGGCAGGGGCCCGCCGTGCAGGGGGCGGAAGGGCGCAGAGGGCAGCATGTGCCTGCCCATGAAGGGGCGCTCCGCCTCCTGCCAGAAGCCGCGCGCGAGGAGATGCGCGTCGGTCCGCAGCCCGGTGGGCCAGCGCACCACGCCGGCAGCGATGCCCTGCGACTGCAAGCACCTCATCGCCGCATCGGCATCCTGGCCGCGCGTCCATTGGCCGATGATCGCTTCCAGCTCATCTTCTCGCGCGCGCCGTGCTTCGAGATCGAGGCTTGCGAGATCGGCGCGGTCCAGCAGCGTGCAAAGCCGTGTCCAGGCCGTGTCATCGGTCACAGCGATGGCAAGCCAGCCTTCAGCGGCACAGGGGAAGGCGCCGTGCGGCGCCATCATCGGGTGCCGGTTGCCGCGCCGCGGGCCAGGGTCGCCGAGCGCGGATTGCGCGATCATCCACGGCGCGACAAGGGGGAACATGCACTCGACCTGCGCCAGGTCGATGTGCTGGCCCTCGCCGGTGGCCTTGCGGTGCAGCAGCGCGGTCAGCAGCGCAGCGGCAGCGTTCAGTCCACCCACGGGGTCGCCATAGGCGAGCTGGTTGGTCATCGGCACGGCGTCTGGGGGGCCGGCCACGGTGGGCAGGCCCGAGGCGTGCTCCAACGTCGAGCCATAGGCGCGCGCGTCGCACCACGGGCCCTCCGCGCCGAAGGCTGGCATGGAGAGCATGACGAGGTCGGGCCGCGCGCGGCGCAGCACCGTGTAGTCCAGACCGAGCTTGGGCAGCACCTCGCGGGCGTAATTTTCCACCACGGCGTCGCTTGCCGCCACCAGGCGCTGCAGTAGCGCCGCACCCTCGGGCCTGCTGAGGTCGAGCGTGATGCCGCGCTTGTTGCGGTTCTGAAAGGCGAAGCGCACATCCCGCTCATAGCGGCGCTCCTCAAAGAAGGCCGCGCGCGGATCCACGCCGCGCCACCAATCTGGATACTGGATCGCCTCGACCTTGATGATCTCGGCCCCAAGATCGCCCAGGCTGCGCGTGCAATAGGGCCCGGCCCAACCCATGGAGAGGTCCACGACGCGCAGCCCCTGCAAGGGCAGGCTGTGCACCGCCTTGGCGCCATGCAGCGCGGGCGCCGCGGGTGGTTCCTGCTGCGGCACCGGCGCGTTGCGCGGCGGCGTGCGGGTGAGGCGCTGCGGCAGCGTCGGGCCCTCGAAGCTCAGACTGCCCAGGCGCACGCGCTGGAAGGCATCGCGCGCGCGATGCGTGGGCGTGGCCAGCAGCGTCGCCATCTCTGGCACGACGGCGAAGGGCAGGCGGCGAGCCAGCGCCTCCTCGAACCAGCTTTCGGCGGTCCGCTCGAGCAGCTTTGCTGAGAAGATCGTATCCAGCCGGTCGGCCTGACGCATACGGTCGAAGCCAATGATGAGGTCGGGGTCCCGGCCGAGTTCGGGTAGCCCCACCATTTCGCAATAGCTGCGCCACTGCGCGGGCGTGACGATGGTGACGCCGAGCCAGCCTTCGCGGCAGCGATAGACGCCCATCGGGCAGGTCGGCGCGAAGCGGTTGATGCCGAGCCGCTGCTCCACCTCCGGGTTGGTCACGGCCTGCGCCGCCTGGTATTCGGCAATGGAGATATTCGCCTCGTGGATACTGGATTCCACGCGCCGCCCGCCGCCGCCCCAAAGCGATGCGGCGGTGGCGATGAAGGCGGCGATGCCGCCCAGAACCTCGCCCGCGATGCCGCCCAGCATGGCGGGTGGCCCTTCCACAGGGCCGGTGCAGGCGAAGACGCCGGCCAGCGCGCGGCAGGTCACATCCGTCGCGGCGAAGCCTGCATAGGGACCGGTCTCGCCAAACCAGGAGATGCGCGTGGCGATGAGATGCGCGGGCAGCGCCTCATCGGGGTGCGGTGCCGCGCGCGCATCCAGCAACACATGGCAGCCTGGTGCGAGTGCGGCGACGCTGCCGGTGGCGGCATGCTTGTTGGTGTTCAGCCAAGCCTGGAGCGCCGAGCGGCCTTGCACGAGCGGCCAGGCCGTGTGAAGCGGATCATCGGGCGCGTCGAGCTTGCGCACCTCCGCGCCGAAATCGGCGAAGAGCTTTCCCGCATAGGCGAGCGCGGCACCGCCGCCCACTTCGAGCACGCGAATCCCGCTAAGGGCTTCTGCCACGCGCTTCCTCCTGATTTTTTTAAACATAGATCCAGAGGGCTACGCGGCGTCAAGCGGCGGTGTGGCCGCGTTGATGGCTGGAAGTCGCCGCAGCTGCGCATCCGCATAGACCCAGATGTCCCGCTGGACGTCGTGCCCCGCGAGCGAAACTTCGGCACGGCACAGCGCGCGGATCACCTCATGGTGCGGGTGATCCTCGGGCTGGTGGAGGAAGCGCGGCTGCATTAGGCCGGCGTTGAGCGGGACGCATTGCCGCCAGGCTTTCATCCGGAGAGGTGTTGACAGGGGCGCGCATCTGTTTTCGAGTTCGAAAAGAATAAGGCGCAGGCTTCAACCGCGCCGTGAGGAAATGCGCGCATGGCCGAGAACATCGTCACAATCCGGTCCGAAATTGGCGCTTTGGTGTGGAAAATCGCAGCACCGGCTGGCACGGCCCTGGCCGAGGATGACACCATCATCATCCTGGAATCCATGAAGATGGAGATTCCCATCATGGCGCCGCATGCCGGCACCGTGGTCGAGATCCTCGTTACGGAAGGCCAGCAGGTGGAGGAGGGCCAGGCCGTCGCCACCTTCCGGCCTTAGGTCATGGATGTGACGGTCCTCATCGCCAATCGCGGCGAAATCGCCGCTCGCATCGCCCGCACCTGTGCGCGGATGGCTATCCCCAGCGTCGCCGTCTATTCCGATGCGGATGCGACGGCGGTGCATGTCACGGCCGCTGACAGCGCGCAGCGGATCGGCCCGGCGCACCCGCTTGAGAGCTACCTCTGCATCCCCGCGATCATCGCGGCCGCCGAGCGCAGCGGCGCGCGCTACGTGCATCCGGGCTACGGCTTTCTCTCCGAGAATGCCGACTTCGCCGAGGCCTGCGCGGCTGCCGGCCTCACCTTCATCGGCCCCTCGCCTGCCGCCATCCGCGCCATGGGCGGCAAGGCCGCGGCGCGGCTGCTGGCCGAGGCGGCCGGCGTGCCGTGCCTGCCAGGTGATGCGGGCGCCGACCAGTCGGAGGAAGCGCTGCTGGCCGCCGCCACGCGCATCGGCTTTCCGGTGATGGTGAAGGCCATCGGCGGTGGCGGGGGGCGCGGCATGCGGCGCGTGGCTGATGCAGCTGCCTTCCCCGCGGCGCTGGCCGCCGCCCGGCGTGAGGCCGCCATCTTCGGCGATGACCGCATGCTCATCGAAAAGCTCGTGGAATCCGCGCGTCATATCGAGGTGCAGATCCTCGCCGACAGCCACGGCAACGTGCTGCACTTGCACGAGCGCGACTGCACCCTGCAACGACGCCACCAGAAGCTGGTGGAGGAATGCCCCGCACCCGGCATGGACGCTCCGTTGCGCGCCGAACTCGGCCGCCGCGCCTGCGCCCTGGCCCGTGCCGTCGGCTATGTCGGCGCGGGCACCGTCGAGTTCATCGCTGAAGCACCCCTGCGGGCCGAAAGCATCTGGTTCATGGAGATGAACACGCGCCTCCAGGTTGAGCATCCGGTCACGGAAATGGTGACGGGTCTCGACCTTGTGGAATGGCAGCTGCGCATCGCACGCGGCGAGGCGCTGCCCTTCACCCAGGCCGATATCCGCCTCGATGGCCATGCGGTCGAGGCGCGGCTTTGCGCCGAGGACCCGGCGCGGCAATTCCTCCCCTCGCCGGGCCATCTCACCGCGCTCAGCCTTCCTGCGGAAGCACCCGGCCTGCGCGTCGATTCCGGCGTGCGCGAGGGTGATATCGTGACCGCCTACTACGATTCCATGCTGGCCAAGATCATCGTTCACGCCCCCACCCGCGCGCTGGCCTTGCAGCGCCTGGCCGATGCGCTGGATTCATGCCGGACCGGGGGCGTGCGCCTGAATGCCGGCTTCCTCGCCGCCGCGCTCCGCAGCGATGAAATGCGCGAGGCGCGCATGGACACAGGCTTTTTGGAATCCGCGCGAAAGCGCCTCGTCGAATCCGCGTTGAAGGAACCCGCCTGACATGACCTGGCAACCCGAACTCGACGAACTGCGAGCGCGTGAGGCGCATGCGAAGATGCTGGGCGGCGCCGACAAGATCGCGCGGCAGCATGCGGGTGGGCGCCTCACCGTGCGCGAGCGCATCGATGGCTTGGCCGATGCCGGCACCTTCCACGAGATCGGCGCCATCGCCGGCAAGGCCGAGTATGACGCGGCGGGCAACCTCACCAGCCTCACGCCGTCCAACTGCGTGATGGGCCGCGCGCAGATCGACGGCCGGCCCGTCATGCTGCTTGGCGACGACTTCACCGTGCGCGGCGGCTCGGCGGATGCGACCATCCGCGAGAAGCCGATCATGGCAGAGCGCATGGCCTACGAGTTCCGCCTGCCGCTGATCCGCATCATCGAGGGCTCGGGTGGCGGCGGTTCGGTCAAGACGATCGAGACGACGGGGCGCGCGAACCTTCCAGGCGGCGTGGGCGGGGGTGCGCTCTACCACTACACGGGCGCCAATCTGAGCATGGTGCCGGTGGTGGGCCTGGGGCTGGGCTCCGTCGCTGGATTGGGTGCCGCACGATTGGCCGCAACGCATTATTCCATCATGACCAAGAACACCTCGGCGATGTTCGTGGCGGGCCCGCCCGTGGTGAAGCGCCTGGGCGAGGACCTTACCAAGCAGGAGCTGGGCGGCTGGGAAATACAGACCAAGGCGGGCGCGGTGGACCACGCGGTGGATAGCGAGGAGGAAGCCTTTGCCTGCGCGCGGCGCTTTCTCTCCTACCTGCCGTCTTCCGTTTACGGCACGCCGCCCGTCACCCCCTGCGACGATGATCCGAACCGCCGCGACGAGAAGCTGTTCAAGGCCATCCCGCGCGACCGCCGGCGCGTCTACCAGATGCGCCCGATCATCGACACCATCGTGGATAAGGGCAGCTTCTTCGAGATGGGCCGGATGTTCGGCCGCAGCGTCATCACCGGCTTCGCCCGCTTCAACGGCATGCCCGTGGCGCTGATGGCGAGCGACCCGTTCTTCTATGGCGGCTCCTGGACGGCGGATGCCTGCGCCAAGGTGATCCGCTTCGTCGACCTCGCCGAAACCTTCCACATGCCCATCATCTACCTGCAGGACTGCCCGGGCTTCATGGTGGGGCTGGAGGCCGAGAAGGCGGCGACCATCCGCCTTGGCGTGCGCGCCATGGCGGCGGTGAACCAGACGACGGTGCCCTGGTGCACCACGATCATCCGCAACGCCTTCGGCGTCGCTGGCGTGGTGCACCAGCCGGCTGGCCGCCTCTCGTTGCGCTACGCCTGGCTTTCCGCGCGCTGGGGCTCGCTGCCACTCGAGGGCGGCATCGAGGCGGGCTATGCGGCCGACCTGGCCGCAGCGGATGACCGGGACGCCAAGCTGGCCGAGATCGAGGACCGACTGAACCTGCTCCGCAGCCCCTTCCGCACCGCAGAAACCTTCTGGGTGGAGGAGATCATAGACCCTCGCGACACGCGCCGGCTGTTGTGCGACTTCGCCCAGCTCGCACAACCGTTGCTGACACCCACCCCCTCTGCGCTGAAGATGCGGCCATGAAACGCCTGATTCTTCTTGCCGGATTGCTGCTGAGCCTTCCTGTCGCGGCACAAACCTTCCCCGAGCGCACGCCGCGCATCCTCGGCGGCTTTGCGGCCGGCGGCACGAGCGACATCGTAAACCGCGTCCTCGCCGAAAGCGCCGGCACCACGCTGGGCATGCGCCCGGTGGTCGAGGTGAAGACCGGCGCCAATGGCTTTATCGCCGCCGCCGAGGCCGTTCGCAGCCCGCATGACGGGCACACCATCGTGCAATGCTCGACCGGGCTGCTGACCATCACGCCGGAACTGCCCGGCGCGAGCATGCCGATCGACCCGAATCGCGACCTCATCCCCATTGCCAACTTCGCGCATTCCACGCAGGTCATGGTGGTGGCGGCGAACTCGCCTTACCGCACGGTGGCCGATTTTCTGGCCGCCGCCCGCGCCCGCCCTGGCACGCTGACCTATGCGAGTGCGGGAATCGGCGCCGTCTCCCACCTCTCGGGCGCGCGTCTCGAACGGATGGCAGGCGTGCAGCTTGTGCACGTGCCCTATCGCGGCGCAGCACTCGGCGTGCTCGACGTGATGGCCGGGCGTGCCGACACCATCATCACCAACCTGGGCGACGCCGCGGCGCAAATCCGTGCCGGCGAGATGCGCCTGCTCGCCTTCGCCGATGGCATCGGCTCGCCCGCCTATCCCGGCGTGCCGCAAATCAGCGAGGCGGTGCCGGGCTATGCCGTCAGCGGCTGGTTCGGCTTTTGCGCCCCGCGGGGCACGCCGGAGGCCGTGGTTGGCCGCTGGTCCGAGGCAATTCGCA
>Ga0214921_10004486_pt1 | contig 20500 bp, 21 predicted proteins | sample LL1505_MetaG_FD_177992 | JGI IMG/M metagenome (GOLD analysis project Ga0214921, IMG submission 177992) | Freshwater microbial communities from Lake Lanier, Atlanta, Georgia, United States - LL-1505 | ecosystem: Environmental > Aquatic > Freshwater > Lake | place: USA: Georgia | collected...
TTTCTAACTCTGGGTTGGCCATAATTGCATTTTCAACTACTTGACCCTTACCAACCATCGATAGGCCTCCAGTTGTTGTAGTTGAGTATTGACCCGGTGCTGTCTGTGTCTGTGTAGTGATTGAAGGGTTAGCCTTCTCAGCAGATGTAAGAGTTTGAAGCAGTTGATTGTATTCAGCATCACGAGGATCACGACCAAGTTTTGCACGAAGTGCATTCTGAACGATTGCTTGTGCTTCTTCTTTGGTTGAGATGCTTGAGACTCTCTGAGTTGTTGTTCTTGGTTCTCCACCACCAGATCCAATGGCTGCTAACTTCTCTTGCCATGTTCGACCACCATCAGCATTGGCTTCACCAAGAAGTTTCTTAAACGCTTCTGTGTCAGCCTTGCCCCAATATGCAGTCTGGAAATCAGACTTCGCAAGTTGTCCACCTTGAATCATAAGAGCTTTAATTTGATTCTGATCTGATAAAGCCTTTAGGTTTTCTCCAAGAATCTGCCAAACCTGTGCATCAGAAACTTGATATAGGGCAGAATAAATCTTGCCAGTTACATCTGTTTTCTTACCAGTCTTAGGATCTGTAAAGACAACACCCGGGCGGAATACACCAGTTCCCTGTGCAGGATATGAATTGGCACCACCTACTGAAGGTGCAGCATAAGGATTAGTTCCTGTTGAAACTTCCTTGGAATCATCGATTCCATTCTTGTTTAGATCAACCATTAGTTATTTCCTGTCTCTGTTGCAAATACACGCCAGTACATTACAGAGAAATCTGGGTGTTCGGAGATTATCTGGTAAGCAGTTTGGTCTAACCATTGTGCTACATTTTCAACAGCTTTACCTGTAAGTGTCTTGTATCCTGCTTGTGCAACAGAATTCAATGCTGATTCACGAGCTTGTAAGAATTTAGCCAAGCCCTTGCCTGATTCGGTTTCAGCAAACTTAGGATTGCTAAGAGCCTGAGTTACTTCCTTGACGAGTGTCTCACGAGGAACACCTGCTGCACGGAAGTCTGGCTGTCCACCGAAGTCATCATCCATTGCTGCCTTACGAGTCAAGTAGACCTGATGGGCTTGCTTTGGATCTGCACCCTGTTGGATAGCGATAGCCTCATCGCTTTGTAACTTAGCCTTACGAGCTGTGTATACATAACGAGCCGCTTCCATCTGCATTTCGGCAGGTGATAGTTTGAATCGCTGGCCACGCTGTGCTTGCCATTTAGCAAATTCTTGTGAGTATTGTCCACCGGGAAAGAAGAGGGCAAACGCATTTGGCAAGGCATTGGCATCCTTGCGGTTGTTCTGATAGAAGTTCCATGCATCTCCGGTAGGTGTAATACCACCACGAGATCCAGATACCAGAGCAAAGAGTGCTGACTCGCCATACTTGTCAGCCCACTTGGCTACAGCGATTTCATAACTGTCTGGGTTGTTTGCACGAATCTGCAAGAAGTCATTGAACATAAGAGCCTGAACATGGAGTTCACCTTCTTTGTCCTTAGCAAGAATCTGAGGTGCAATAGATCCGGGAGCCACATTCTGTGTGATACCACGCCATAAAGCGAGGACTCGGTTGACCTTACCTGCATCTTCAAGAAGCTTTGCTTGTGCTTCTCCACCAAGTGGGAAGTCTCCATAGTTGCCGGTTGATGCAAGGTATGTCATCAATGGTCGAAGAGTAGACATACTCTTTTCCTCGAATGAGTTAACACCTAGACCATAAAGAACTCGTTGGGCCCAAGCAGGGGTAAATGACTCGACAATTCCAGTTTTACCTTCAGGGGCTCCGAATGGATAGATCACATTACGGAGTTGATCTGCTGCCCAACCTTCTTGGCTTTGAATGATCTTGCCCAATGAAAGCTGAATAGCAGGGCCTACACCCGGTAGCAATTCATTGCTGAATGCAAGGTTCAAAGATGGAATTGATAGCGATGTTGGCATTGCTGGAACTGCTTCACCAGTTGCTGTTGAAAGCATCCAGCCAAGTGCATTACCTGCTAGAGGGATAACCATACGAGGATCACCATAGGTTGGATCCTTATAGATAAATCCTTGGCTTGGGTCATTCCAGTTTTGACCAGTCCATTCGTAAATAACACCAGTCTCTGGGTGAGTCAAGAATTCAAAAGCGTTAGCAGCCTTGTAAGTACGAGCCTTACCTTGTAGGCGGAAGGTGTTGGCCACATCTGTGCCAATCAACTTACTCCATACTGCAATGGTATTACCCCATGCTGCTGCAAAAGGAGATACTAAACGAGCTGCAACTGCATACTGCTTCTGTCGCATTGCATCGTAATAAAGCTTCTGTATTTTATTAGCAGCAAAATTATTTGCGATTGTATGCATATCGTCAGCAGCAAGTCCTCGATCATCGAGTGTCTTGATTGCCTCACGCATACGAACCAATGATGGGTTTTCAAACCCTGCCTTAAGTCCAAAGACTTTAACGCCACGAAGTTCCTTCTCAGCAATAGCAAGGATCTTGACTGCCTCATCTTTGGTAAGAAGATTCATGTTCTCTGCAACACCGTTCCAGTATTGCTGCTTAAACTCTGGGCCAAGTGCTGCTCGCTTTTCAATCGATGCAGAAACTTGGAAGAACTTAGATGCTGCACGATCCCATTGACCCTTGAAAGATGCAACGGCACGGACATCGTCTGTTGGAAGCTTGAGTTGACCAATAGCTTTTGAGATGTCTGTTGAATCAACATATCCCTTAAGAATGTTGGCAAGCCATACATCCTTTGACTGAGTTCCCTTTGGATTAAATCCGGGAGTTCTCTTGCCATCCACAGCAACCATTGCTTTACCAGATATAAAGTCACGCAATTCTCGGCGGCCACCAGATAGGTTATCGACACCTTCTGTAACTACCTTGAAGTAATTCTCCATAGCTTGACGAGCAATGTTCTCGTTAGCATCAAGCATCAATGCACGATTGAGTTCATCAACCTTGGCAATCTGTGTACGAAGCAAGATTCCCTGCTCTGTCTCAAACATAAAGTCAACAATGAACTTCTCGTAATCACGAGATAGATCCATGCCTTGTGCTTGTTTCTTGGCGATGAAAGATTCTGCTTCTTTGAACCAAGGAGTGAACTTTCCATTTGCACCCTTGATGCCACCATCGAGTCCACCTGCAACTAAACGAGCCATTGCTGACTCACGGAACTGAAGGATTGCTCCGGCCCATGCCCGATTGAATCCTCGTTCTTCTGGTGTAATGAAACGCATACCGGTAGGCAGGATTTGTGAAAGACCACGAGAGCCTTGACCCATACCAACACCGATAGATCGAGACATCATTACGGCAAACTTATCTGCATCTGCAAGTGCTGCTGACTTAAAGCCAACTGCATCTAGCTCTTCAACTGCTTTATTAAAGTTTGTGCCAAAGACTGTGTTATCGAAGCGAGACCAGCGACTAGCAAACTTAGCAATGGCATTACCTTCTGGGTTAGCCATCATCATTGCAGCAAACTGCAATGGGTGATTGAACAAGGTTGTAGATCCACCAAGGAATGAACGAACCTGCATATCACCGACATTTCGTAGGATGTATGAAACACGACCTACGAGAACTGTCTGCTTGAAGAATGAATCGAAGAGATCAGTAGTTACTGTTCTGAGTTGCTGTGCATTTTGTGATTGTGAAAAAAGGTTTCTTGTCTTTCCTGTGAGCTGACGGATTGAGTCAATGTCAGGCCACTTGATAAAATTTGCAAGTTGAGAGTCAATAAGTGGATCCAGTTGCGTGAACTTCTGGGTCTTTCCAGCAACCTTAAATTCTCGTGTTCCGATGTCCTTACCAGCAACTTGTGCCAAGAACTTTCGGTTAGCATCTGCTTCCTTCTTAAATACTCGGGCCGCATCGTTGAGCATACGGATCTGTTCTTCTGTTAGGTTAGGAGCTTTCTCCTTAACCAAAGACTTAAGCGTGTCAATGAATACATTGAAGCGTTCAGTCGAGGTTGTAGCAGCCATCATTGCCTTAACGGATGTCTTCTGTAGTTCAGGAGATGCCTTAAGGAATGGCAAAGTGTCATTCATTTCCTTGACTAATGTATCTACATCGTCTAGGTGAATAAGATTCTTAGTGGGTGCAAACCGTGTGAACGGTGCAGTTACTTTATTAGTTCTCAAGAATGATCGTGCATCATTTTCTGCATTAAGCAGGAAGTTAGCAAAGCCTTCATGGTGCAACTTCAATGAGTTAGGTGCATAGAAACTTGACTGGAACTGGATTGCACGAGACTGAGCTGCAAGTCCAACCTTGGTTCCACGAGATAGTTCTAGTCCAACTTCACCGGCAAGTAATCCCATAACTTCTTTTTCAGAAGTAGCAGCAGCCAAACGCTTGGCTAGATCAACTGTGATATTGCCATTCATTGCTCGCCATAGATCATCGTATTGTTCTGGGCCATAGTGGACAGCAATAAACTTTGCAGCGTTCTGACCCATTGGGCCAAAGAATGCTTTAGCAGCTTGCTGGTAATCAAGGATCTGCTTACCACCTACGGTCATAAGACCAAACTCTGCTTCCATCGCTAGTTGCTTGCGACCTCTAGCCTCTTCAAGAAGCATACGAGCCTCATCATCAGACTTGACTCGATCTTGAACATACTTAAGATTATTCTTCCAAGCTTCTTCAGCCTTGGCGAGTTCCTTTTGGACACCTTTTGTAACCTTGCCCATTTCGGAAAGATCTCTGTTTATGTTGGCAAGTTGTTCCATGACTGTAAGACGAGGTGCTGCTGCACCCTCGACTAACCCTGTAACCTGCTGGGTAATTGCACCCTTAGTTGTAAGTGCTTGAACACCAAGATCATTGATGTCAGGTGAGTTAATAGCATCAGCCTTAAAGCGACCAAAATCAGAAATCTTTGCATCGAATGGATCTACTGTCCGTGGGAAGTAAGCGTATCCGCCACCACCCATTCCACGAGTTGCACCAACATTTTCAAAGCCTTGGATACCGGCTCTTTCGTATGCTGCAAATAGTTGTTCTGTTAGTCCAGCTTTCTTTGCTGAATCAATAAGTTCTGCGTGTGTTGCACCGGGTGTATCGATTACATCAAGAACGGTCTGCAACTTAGACTCTTGGATACCAGCAGCAGTTCCAATATCAATAAGGTTAGAACCAATCTCGTTAGATACACGAGTTGCCTGTGGTGAATCTCCAGCCTTGATAAGACCTGTCCACTTGATAAGGCGTGGCTTCTGCTTTGCTGCTACACGAACTACAGCATCTACTCCATTGCGTATACCTTGAGTGGCTGCACGATCACCCTTCTTAAGGGCTGCTTCATCAAGAGTGTGGATAAGTCCGGGAGCCAACTGTTCTTGCTCTTTAAGGACTTGTCCTGCACGGACTACCTCATCAAAACCTTTAGCATCAAGAACGCTTTGAACTTCTGCTGCACGACCAGCAGTATTGAGTTCAATACGGTGAGCCATAAGATCTTCAGCTCTACGAGCCTCACCTACAAGTTGACCTTTTGTGTCAGTTGCAGTCTTGAGACCTGTGATTAAAGCATCACGCTGTTGACGGAGTTGACCGTATTCTGCATCTAATAAATCTGCTTCAGACTTTGCTTTGTAATAAGTCTGGTATGTGTTATCTACCTTTTCGGCAATAGTGTTGAGATCATCTTGGTGCTTGATGATGTCTGCTTCAAGCATATTGATGTCGCCAGATGCAGCTTTTGCTTCTGCACGGACTTTACCGACTTCACCCATGACATCTTCAACATCACGAGCCACAGCCTTGATCGGTGCTGCCTTCGCTTCTGCTGCACGAGCTGCGGCCTTTGGCCCAACACGAAGTGTTACGCCAAGCTTTCCAGCTTCTTTACCGATCTTAAGTAAACCTACACCGGGAACATAAGTAAGTGGGTCTGCTGCTAGGTTAAGAACGAATCCTGAAACCGCTTGGAATGTTCTGGCTGCTTTAGTCTCTGGGTTATCGAATAGTGCTTGTGTGAGTCCACTTGAATAAGTCCAAGGAACTCCACCCTTCATCGTAGGGCCAGCAGCAATCTTTGCATTAAGTAATGCTTTACCTACCGCAGAGTTTTGATCTGCACCAAGAAAACCAGTACCTACATCAATCTTGCCTGTTTTGAAAAGGTTGATAAGAGCTTGACCTGTTTGTGTCTCATCAAGAACATTCATGCCACCCTTGCCAGATACACCGTTACGAACGGTGGCTTCTAGCATTTCAAATGGTGTTGATAAAAGCATGAAAGCAGTACGAGTAAGTGGTGCTAAGAAGTCAGCAGGTGAACCCTTCTTTGCAGAGTTCTGCTCTTTTAACTTAGCAGCAGCAGCAATGGCTGCGTTACGCTGTGCATCAATCAATGCTGATCCATCGAGTGTGGTCATAGCATTGGCTGTATTGCCACCGATAGGGGCTCCAGATTTTGTAAGACCCATAACGGTGCCGACAGATGCAGCAGGGTAGGCCTTTGCCATAGCAGCTAACTGCTTGGCAAAGTCTGGACTTAAATACTTAGATTGCTGGGCCTGAATGTATGTATCGTAAGCTGCTGTTCCTTCTTGAGGAATTGAACTTAACGATGCACCGAGACTACCAGCACCAAATGTGCCTCCGGTTTTTCCTGCCATTAACGCTTCTCATAATCTAATCTTTGACCTAATCGAACCAAATCTGGATCTGGATATAGGGCAATAAGTTGACGGACAAGTGTGGCAGTTTCGTCAGGTGCTGATGGTGGAATAGGTAATACTTCATTACCCGGGCCATCACCAAAGGCTGCACCGTATGTAATAGATTGATCTACATTTGGATTAGGTGTAGAAAAATTACGCTGTGGCATAGCAGGTGCTGAGATCATAGGGCCCATTCCCCCACCCATTGCACCTGTTTCAGTTGCTGCTAATGGAACTCCGGGAGCAGTTTGTAATTGAGTGAGTTCTTGATTGTCACCGTATGCTCCACCGGTAATGGATTGTGCTGCCTGCCTACCAATGTATGGGCCTTCAGCCATCTTTAGCCTCCATTTTTTCAATGTCTTTGGTCATCTTCTCCCACATATACTGCTTCTTTGCTTCGTTTACAGAATGTGAATGGATAATTTTTGTTATCAATGAGAAGAAATCTGCGAATGAATAACTTATTTTATATAGTAAATCTGCTACTGCGTAAACAAAATCTATCTTCTTTGCAGGGCGAGCCAATACAAACATATCATCGAGTTCATCGAAGTTATCTTCTGACATTGACTCGCCCTCCTAAGATTATTACTTAGCCTTCATACCTGATGCTGAAGCTGGCTTTCCCGGGCCACCCTGACGGTGATCCCCTGACTTGCCCTTGATTTTTAGTTCTTGTGAACTAGGTGTCTTTGGGCCAAGAAGCATTGCCTTAGCGACTGCACCTTTTTTTGTACCGAACATATTGCACCTCCAGATGCGTGTTAAGCCGCCCCAGTTAGGGAAGCCAAAAGATCAGCCATCGGTGGGGTTCCACCTTGTGCTAGATCAGTTCTACGAGAAAACTGGCCGGGGCCAGATACCATTTGGGAACCGGCAGCCGGGGCCGCTCCCGGAACCCCCATAGGGGGTTGCGAAGCACCGGGGGCCATCGCAGTCGCTGCCGGTTGTTCTACTGGAGCAAACGCTTTAGCAACGATTGACTCCAATGCTTGACCTTTTGCTCGACCTTCAATGATGTCGGCGAGCCTCTTAACAGCTTCTGTTGGATCCCCACCCTGAGTAGCAAGCATTGGGATTGCGTTTGCATATTGTGCTACTGCGGTTCTTAATGAGTCACGAAGTTCTTCGATGTCAATTCGTTGTTCTTCTTGTGTGACATTGATTGAGAATGGAAGATTGCGGCGGAGGAAGTCACGAGAAATCAATTTATCTCCACGAAGTTGCAATCCAAAGATTGCGGCACGGTTAGGATCTAGTCCTGCCATGAGGCCATACTGGACATCTACTGTGTAATCACCATTGATGTCTCGTGATGGAATGTATTTTAATTCGTATGGTGTTCCGTCATCGGATCCACGAATAGTCTTCTGGTTTGAACCAAAGACTTGCTCATCTACACAGAATGCAATACCGATAAGGTTTACAAAGAAGCGAGCAAAGACTGCCTGTGCTGCCTTGATCTGTGAATCAAAGCCACCCATAAGGGCTTGAACACCACGACCAGTAACGATAGATGCATCGATCTGACCTGTTCGACCTTCTGGATAACGAGATCCCATACGGAGTTCTCGTTCAAGGTTCTGTGTTTCAGCAAAGACTCCGTTAGGAAGTTCGATTGGAACACGGCGAATTCGTTCTGGTGTATTGGAACGAAGCAAAGCATCTGGGCCAAGGGTAAATTCTTGGACATCTGGTGGGATAGCAATCGGTGCATTGACTGACTTCTTCGCTGCTTCAAGCTGAAGGAGTGCAAATCGAGCCTTAGCCATCTGAACTGGTAGGACATCATCGAACTGACCACGAGTTTGACCATCAACTGTTGGTCGTTCTGCTATATCTACAAGGATTTTACCGAGCAAGTTAGGGGTATTAGATAGAACTAAGTTATCTAACTCCGGTAAAAAGATTAAATCTTGATACTTATCATGGTAGCGAACCATGGAAATCGTAGACTTCATACGATACTTGCTGTTGATCTGAGCCTTATACTCTGGATACTGGGCTGATAGTGACTCTGAATCAGACATAATGATCTGAGCCATTGCAGTTACTGAGCCAAAGCGATCCTTTTCAAAGTAAAGACCAAAAGGATTAAGCATACGAATGCGTGGATTGTTGGTGTCAAAGTCAATTTCCACCATACCTGCTGCAAAGCCATAGGTGTAATACCAGTCTGCTGCTTGATACATCTGAAGTTGTAGATCAGACTTGTTGGCATAGTGGTTGGCAATGCGTGTACGAATCTCAGCCTTTTTACGAGCTGCATCGGAGGTCATGTTGGATGAGGCACAGTTAATTGCTGGAAGAGGGGCAGTTACCTCGGCAAGGTCACGAGCTGCAATGTCAACCATGTTAGCGATGAGTGGCTTCGGATACTCATCAGAGAACTGACCGAAGAAAACATCTTGCATACGACCTTGACGGACAGCAAGAACATCTGCCATACGGCGATCACGATCTATGTTGCGTGTTTTAAGGCGTTCAACCTTAAATGCAACTTCTTGAACTGAAAGCATTTTTCTCCTTATGCCAAACGGCGATCTGCGGCCCACTCATCAAGGTTGATGACCTGTCGCTTTTCGGCATCTGCTCGGGTGAGGAATTCATTGTGTACGAACTTTCCGCCATACTCACCAAACTGGCAGATCTCTCTTGCTCTAATCTCACAGAACCAGAGGGCCATAACAAGGTCTGTCTTGTTCTTAGTCTCTGGCGACCATGTTACTAACTGGTCAATAAGTAATCGAATGCCTTCGTGTCTATCTGAAGGCAAGTGCATCAAGTTATCTCGATGGTGCTTACCATTGGATTCAACGCTTCCAAACAAGGAAGCCATTGCAGCGACACCAAATCCAACATCCCATTTATTTCTAGAAGTAGTGTGTTCCCGAAGAAGCACACCACGACTTGCTAACCATTGCCGTAAATTCTCATCCTGTGTCAGATAACCCTGAAAGGCGTTTCGTTCAACCATCCATTCCGATGGTTTGTACTTTTCCGTAAATGTAGTGATGAGATCACGGATGGCTTGCGGTGACGGTTTAGTAATCGTAGCGGCATCCAAGATGTATCTCTTCTTCCGTCTACGATCTACAGCCATGACGACTGCCGCCGTATCACCAACTATCGCTGGGTCAAGCCCTGCGATGATGGTGAGACCTTCTACTGTCTCGGGGTGTCCGGGATTGCCCGGAACGATTGGCCCGATCATTCTCATTCTGTCAATGGAACCTTTAACGCAAGTCATGTTGAAGGTTGAGTCCTCATCAACATCTGCTTGCTGGTAAACCATTGACCAAGTCTTTGGGTCTAATGCACTTCTACGCATGGATAGATAATTGCCATCCCAGCGTGGGTATAGACCGTCTTCGTCTGCCTCTTCTTCGCTGCCCTGCCAAGGGCGGTCTGATTTAGGCCAAAGTGTTTTCCAGTCCTTTTGGTCTTCTGCAAACTCTAGAACTGCTGGCATAGCCAAATATGTCCAAGGTGATTTACCTGTCGGATAGCGTTCACCGTTACGGAGTTCTCTATAGAGATCAATGGAATCTACTCGAGTTCCAAGGACTAAAAGTTTGCCGGTAGGCCCGAGTCGAGTTAGGACTTCCTGTTGAATCCAACGAATCTGTTTTTCGTATTCGTGGGAGTTAGACATAGTTACACAGTCGTCTAGGATAATCAGGTCTGCTCTCGCACCGTATACCTGTCCTCCGATACCGATTGCTTGAATTGTAGGATCCTTCTGGTCTGAGTCACGCAGTTCGTCTCCGAGGTAGACTTGCGTAGCCTGCCATGTGGCTGACTTAGACTTGAAGCCTGAGCCAGCAGCGTAAGCCAGTTGTAGTTTCTGCCATGATGGGTGAGTCAAACGCTGTTTAATAGCGTAGATAAATTCTGTTGCCTTCTGCTGTGACTTCGAGACAATCATGATACGGACATTGGGATCCATACAGATCCGATATACCGGATAGTCAATCGAGGTAGTCATCGACTTGGCGTGTTCAGGGGGCACATTCACCAGAACATACTGGGGGCGGCCTTGCTCAAATTGCATAGAGCTATGCATCCACTCAGGTTCATTACCTTCAAGAAGGTTGATGATATTCATCTGATGCGGAAAGGTGTCTGCTTCCAAATACTCCTTGCGGAAAGTACGGAAGTCCATCTCGAGGGATTCCTCAGACTGGATGCGGCCATGCTTTGATCTAGCAGCACGAACCTTATCTACAGTCTCTTTGAATTCTTTATCCGTGGAGCGGTAGTAATCCCAAAGCTTTGCTGATCTGCCGACCTGCCGCATGGCATCTTCGACTGTGCAACCCTCTGTAATCAGACGGATTACTTTTGCCTTGATCTTGGCTGTCTCTTCTTGTTTACTCATATCTCTCCTCGCCAGCTTCGCTGGCGTGGTCGCCAAAGATTTTTCATTGGGTTTAGCGGTTCTGAAAAAGAACAGACTACTGGGCATTTACTAGGGGCTTTTAGGTCGCCTTTGCTCGCTAGGGCTCGCTCCGGCTCCCTAGAGCCGGTGTAGTCGTCTAATTACTTTAGCAAGTAATTATCCTCCTACTATATATAAGCCGGGATAAATAGGTTTTATCCCACACTATGCCCTGTGATTTGTATCACATTCTATCTATTGTGTGTAAAAGTGCTGCTCAGAGCCTATTTTACAGCTTGAGATCCTATCAAAAATATTTTTCTGGGTACATATACATGGGGCCCCACGGCACATAAAGCACTCGGGTCAATTTAGCCTGCCTGCGTGTCTGACCCCCCTATGCCGATAACTAACATTATGTAAACCAAGATTTACGGCGTGTCGAGGAGACTCGAGGCAGGGCAGACCGCCCGAGACTAGGCACGATTTAGTCTTGCCCTTGTTAGTAATCGCCTAAGACCTAGGGCATGAATCAAGGGGGGCAGGGCAGGGCAGGGAATCGGGCAGACCTTGGCAGACCTCGAGGGCTTGGGGTCTTGGGTCTTGCCTTGGGTCTCGGGTCTTGATTCTCTGGCATCTCTGAAACCCTTGTAATTCGCTTACTTTCGAGGGGGTCAATTACCGGCAACACGATCTAATAGGTGGTTGATTCTTTCGAGCTGAAACCCCATAATTGAGACCTCGAGGGAATCCCTCCCTCGATTCTTTACCTACAGAAAGAGGCTTTACCATGAAAGACATCAAGACCGATTTACCTACTCACCTCGAGGCTAAGACCGCCCTCGATTCACTCTTGGATTCTTTCCAAGATTCGAGAATGCTCGAGGAGACCGCTATCAAGACCGCCACTCTTGGAATCGCCGAGAGTGTTCAGATTCGAGACTATGCCCTCGGGGCGATAGGTCTCTCCTTAGATAGCGAGGATTCTCTCGCCTTTATTACCGCCCTCGGATTACTCGGGCAAGATTCGGCAGCACTCGAGGCGATTCGAGGGGCTTATCTTTACGAGTTAGGCAATACCGCCGAGGCTAATAAGGCACTCGATAAGGCTCTCGAGTTGGTCAATGGACACTCTCTCGCCTTGCTATTACGCCGAGTTATGTCGGCAGGTTGGCCTCCTGCCTCTTTCGCCTCAATGCGTAGGGAATTACACCCTCGAGTCGAGGCAGGTCTGAAAGACCTCGAGGAGGTGTTGGTCAATGCGAGCCGATAAGCCCTTTATTACTCTCCTCGATTCTGAAAGTGGCGAGGTCTTAGTATTCGCCCCACTTTCCAAGACTCGACTCAATGCCCTAGTGAGGGCGTATAGCCGAGCAGGTATCGAGGCGATAGTCGCTTAGTAATAAAGTGAGGGCGAGGCTTTCGAGTCTCGCCCTTGCTTTATGTCTAAGGGAATCGAATCCCCAAGGCATAACTCAACCAACCTACAGAAAGAGAATAAATAAATGGATCAACAGAATAAAGAAAGTGAATTCCGCCCAGTTGATTGCGGCGAAATTGTCCGGCAACTCGGCAGAAATAATCTCTTAGCGATAAGCGGAGGGCGAGTGCTACAGCGTGAAACAGGGATAACTCTCCCGATTTCTAATGGCTACTCGCTAACGATTGACCTCGCTTGGAATGACCTCTACACAGTAAGGAGAATCTTTACTCGTAGCGGTAAGGCAACTATCAAGGCTCAGCTCGAAAATGTTTTTTGTGATGACCTCGGAGATGTTGCCTACTATGGCTCTTGCTTTAGGTCTCACCCTGATTGGGGCAATAAGACTTGGCAGGATACTGTCGAGGGTAAGGAATCCGCCTAATGAAACTCAATAAGAGAGGCGAGATAGTCCTCGCCGTATCGCTTGGAATAAATGCCCTGATTCTGCTCGGTCTAATTATGTGGGGTCTCGACCACCTGAACTGGGTCGGCGACCACTACTGCTTCAAGAGTTCTATCGAGTGCTACTTTCCAGAAGAGGGGCGGTGATTCTTTATGCCTCTAATGTGTGAAGAATGTAAATGCTCGAATTGGGTCTGCCTCGAGTGTGGGTATTACTCGAATGATTGCGGCTGTAAATGCTGTGAATGCGAATGCCAAAAGCGTTCAAGCGGTGAAGGCGACAGCGAGGGAGATAAGTAATGCCTACGATTCCAACCAAGGCGAAATGCCCCGAGTGTTCTCGGGTCTTTGATTTACTAGACGATAACGACTGCCAAGAGTGGTCTTATGGTCATGACTGCGAGGTGTAAAGCGTGGCTATGACTATCCATGCAGGAGACTGCACTACCGACTGCCCGATTTGTGTGGCGAATTGTGATTGCAATAAGTGCCGAGAGGGGGTGATTGAATGACTGTTCATAAGACTTGGGTCGTGATTTATTCTAGTGATCCATTGGCAAACCATGACCTCGCCAAGAGACTCGAAGGGCTTGAGTGGTGGATTACCGATAGGGCTAACGCTGAAGAAAGCAAGACAGCGACTCACATGATTGACCTTACCAAGCTGAAAGATTAGTAGCCGATAGGGCAGGGGGAATTTTCTCCCTGCCTCTTCGGGTGTTCATCTGAATACCAACCAACCTACAGAAAGAAAGAGAAATGCAAATAAAAGACAGCGACATAAAGGTTATCGAGGCTGATAACTTTTCTATTGAAACTAAATACCGCATGACCCTCGAGCATGAAGGCGACACTTATTACTGGGTCGGATTCATTGGCGAGTATGGATTGCATGATGAGTGGTATGACTCTAATGAGAAGAAGATTTCTCAACCCGATTGGGCTGATGATGTTGATTCTCTCTTTGATGTATGCCAAGAGAAATGCGAAGAGAACGAGAAGAGTTTCGATTGGCTATGCACCAAGGTATTGGAACTAATACCTAGTGCTACTTTCGAAAGAGATAATGACGGACAGATTCTTATCTATACCGGTCTCGAAGAAGATGAGACTGGCACAGTAAAGAAACTCGAGGTGGATAATGCCTAAGTATCGAGTCACCCTGAAGGAAGTAGTTCTGCATGAGTTATTCGTTGATGCAGAATCTGAATCCGAGGCAAGAGAGATCGCCGAGGGTCGAGGCATTGAGTCGGCGACTGAAGTTCAAGACGGCGGCTGGGTTGAAACTGGTGAAGTCGAAGAGTATGACGGCACTATTTCGTGGGGTGAGTTGGCACAACTAACTCACAAGACACAGGTCGAAAGATTTGGCTGGTGTATCTGCGAAGGCACAGACGGAGAAGGACAACTAGCCGAGGACTGCCCTCGAAACGAGGTGGCTTCATGACTACTGCCAAACCTTGCACCCCACCTAACAAATGGGTATGGAAAGACTGCGACATTGAAGGACACGCTGACGGCTTGTGCTTTATGGTGGTCTGCAATAAATGTGGAGCAACTGAGCGTGATTGTGAGGTGTCCTCGTGAGAGATTATGAATTGGTCGAGGCTATCGAGAAGGCAGTCGCAACTGATGGCGAGGTGCTTACTGATGGTGAGTGCCTCGATAAGATAATCGAATTGGTCGAAGAGTATAAGAGCTTCAACCCAAGGGGGGTCTAATTGGTAGGCTTCTTACTGGTCATACTCTTGTTCTTTACTCTCCCTGTAGGGATAGCCGAGAATCAACCGATACTAATTGCGATACCGATACTGGGGCTGATAACAGCCCTACTGTGGAAGGAGAAGTAATGCATCACCGATTCATAATCGGACTGGTGGCTTTGGGGTTGGCGATTTCGCTGACCCCAAACGCCCCTATCCATGTCGAGATAAAACCTAAGCAAGTAAGTGCAAAAGTGGTAGAGATTCCAGACTTGGAGTTGGATCAACTACCTTTATCGTGGCAAAAATTGGCTATGTGTGAATCCTCTGGTCGGCTCAACGCCGTCAGCGGCAAACGCAAACAGTTTCAGGGGGCATTCCAAATCGAGTATCCCCGGACTTGGATTGCTCACGGTGGCAACAGCGGCAAACAACCAAAGGATTCCACCCTGCTCGAACAGTTCTATGTAGCTCTTCACATCTATGTAGATCGTGGCTCTAAGCCTTGGCCTTACTGTGGAAAGTTTCTCAAAGAAGACTACGGCAAGTAGTTGACAATGCCGACAGCGGCATTAGACTGGTACAACTAAGACCCCTCCGGACTGTAGGCCGTGAGGGGCTTAGTCTTTTTATCCCCTTGGATTCTCTACTGAATAGAAACCTGTAGCCTTGAACACCGTAGGTGTTGGACTCCATACTCGAGTCATCATCAAGCCACAGTCACACTTAGGTGGTGCTTCTTCTTCTGTCATCTTGCGTTCAATCTCTACTTTGACAGCACAGTTAGTGCAACTGTATTCGTATGTAGCCATTAGTTATTGTAACTCCCTCTGAATTTTCTTAGGTTCTCTTCTGGTACGCAATAGATCTCTGGTCTACGCCAGTCAGGTTTGTCCAACCACTCCGGGTTCTTAGCTTCTGCACCCATGATCCAACCAATCAGCTCGTAGTTAGGCATACCACCTCTAACCAATACGAACTTCACATCATCCTTTGCATCAGGTCTAACAAGTAATCTACCCTGCTCATGCTTTGTGTATTTAACATCAATGTTGGGTTCAATATCTACACCACCTTGACCGAAGGCACCACCCCAGTAGACACCGAGATACTTAGCTACTGCTATCTCAGCACCGGCACCATCAACATCAAGAAGGATCCTCTGCCATGCATCCATGTCCTGTAGTCCACGCATCTGTTGGTTCTTCATCGTAGATACATAGCGTTCAATCGCTGTGTTAGCAGCGAGAACAACTTCGTATCTCTCAAGAACTATCTTTAGACCCAAGGCGTTGGCCCCCCTAAGTGATCGATGATCTTTCTTAGTGAGCCTTGAATCTTTCTATCTACTGTTGAATCACTTATGCCCATCTCTTCTGCTATCTCAGACAAAGTCATTGGGCTATTAGAATACCTATTGCGTAACATCACCTGCTCATCTGCCTCTAGCAGATCTATTGCAGATCTAATATCAATTACTACAGCCAAGATATTGCCACCTTCACTTGGAACTGATGGCTTGCGTGGGGTGCCATCGTCTACCTTGTCAACCATTACTGCACCGTATGAATCAAACTCAAATGCAACTGGCAACATCTTGGCTATAGTTATCGTGTCGTAGAAGAACTCATCACCGGTTGAATAACCCAGCTTTGCAGCCTTCTCTTTCCTCGCATACTTCTCAACTGTCCTGCGGAATCGTGCCATGATCCGCCTTGCTACCCACTTAGTTTCATCCTTGCTTACTTCGTAAGCCTCATCCAACATCTTGGCTAAGTGAGGTCGCTTAAGAACATAGACTCGAAGCTCTTGAATTAGATCCTCTTTATCTACATAGCCAGCAAACCTGCGATGGATGTGTGATGCAGATATATGCACGAGATCATCGAGGTGATCCTCAGCACGATCTTTCTCTTGCATCAGTCCTCATCTTCTAGCTCGATGATGGCATCCATCACAAACTTAGCAACGAAGAACACCAATGTAATTACAAGAGTTGCAATTAAAAAAAATTTCTTCACTTGTTCTCTGGCCACTTTCCACGAGTAACCATCATGGCAATGATGCAATAGTTAGCAAGATCCTTGAAGGAATCCTCAATGGATTCATGCTGTGGCTTCTCACCGGATGCAAGTAGATTCTTTAATCGTTCGAACTTATCACCCATACGAACCATCAACCCATTGATAGGGCCACCATATGCATTGTTGATATTGCCCGGGCCGTAGTCTCTTTGCTTACTGATGAGTAGGTTGCCAAGCTCATCGATAATATCCCACGAGTCAGCAACGAACTGATTCATCACCGGGTCTGCGGTAGTTGAACTACTATCTCGAGGGCCAAAGGCTGACTTGGGTCTGGCTTTAGGCAAAGGACTTTTAGGCCCAAGCTTTCCAGTAAGTCTTTCAAACTCTGCATCGTTATGAGATCTATTGATTCCGTACTCATACTCGCTCATCTATTCCCAGTCTCCTTCGTAGCCCATCTAAACCCTCATCTAATACTATAGAGTTTACATCACTTCCGAGTGGAAGTGGTATCAACTCTGCGTGTTCAACTTCTTGTAATACTTTCTCGGCCAACTCCATTCCCGGATTAGATCCATCTTTCTTATCATCATTGTCTGCCAAGACAAGGACTCTTCGATAGCCACCAAATAATCTATTGAAGTGTGGTCGCCAAGCTTTAACTCCCGGCACTCCAACTGAAGGCAAGAGTTGACTAGCAATGACTGCATCCAACTCTCCCTCGCAAATTGCAATGGTATCCGAAGGCTTTTGTAGATCAACTGCGTTGAACAATCTTGCTGGTTGATGCATTGGTGCCATGTATCTAGGCCCCGGAAGTTCATCAATCCTTCTGAACTTGAAACCTGCAACGCCATTGACGACTCTGTATGGGATGGATAACCATCCAATGAATTGGACATGGCTCGGATCACAGTCGACTGGTACGCTTCCCAGAAGATGCTCGCTTGCCAGCTCCTGACTGAACCCCCGACCTTTTAGGTAAGAGACCGTCTCCTCGTTTATCTTTTTGTGATATGTCGTAGCCAAATCGTTTAGCAATGTCAGCCGCTCTATCGAAAGCAACACGAAAGTCCACCCCTTCTTTCCACATGAGTAATGAATATGCATCTCCACCTATGCCACAGGTGTGGCAGAAGTAGAGTCCTGCTTTCTCTCCGTCTGTACTCATAACAGCAGACCTTCGAGTGTCGTTATGGAAACAACATCTAACCGGCTTTGAGTAGCCTTCTCTTACTTCACCGCCATAGTGTTCGACCACAGCCTTGAGAAGCTCTGGGTCGGCGGCCATTAGTAAGTCTTTCTTACTGGCTTCTTCTTCTGAGTTCGTTCCAACTGCTTAAGGTAAGAGTTGTATTCTTCGATACGCCGTTCCATTTTCTTCTGTTCTAACCTTGCATCAAATGTGTAATACAAGTGTTCTAAGAAATGATACAAAGCAACACCTGCTATTACGATCAATACGCCTACTACTGTTTCCATTTTAATACCTCCGTAAATGTATCTAACTCCATGATTACAAACGACTTGCCTATGCCATGCTGCCTACGCTTAGCGATAACGATTGGTATCGCTGGCGTTGACTTTCTTTTCTTGATCCAATTTCTTACTTCAATATTTGCTTCCTCTACCCATGGCCCAAGCTTGAATGACTTCTCATTCTTTGCCTCGACTACAATAAAGCTTTGGATGTCCGGTGCCCATAACCATAGATCACCTTCATCGCTGGTGCCTGAGAGCCTTAGTCTTTCGACTGGTTGAAACTCTTTACCTCTAAAGTATTCAACAAGATCTGTCTCCCATGTTGCACCCTTTCTTTTGTTAGCCCGAGATTGCTTGGAGTCCAACGAAGTTCACCCCCGGTCTTAGATCGGCCATGCCCTGAACATCTCTATCCACTATCTGAACTCGTGATGCATCGATACCCAGCGTTACAAAGTTAGATGCATCTGCTGAGTGTTCACCGAATCTATTCTTAACTGCTGCAACCCTGAACTCTTGGAACTCTGGGTTCATTGCAATAGATAAGATCATCGATGGAAGTTGCGAGGCCTTACCGAGTATTGCTCGGCGAGGTGCTGGCATCTTTGGATCTCCAGTTCCAGCCTCACTCATGTGAGTTAGTGCAAGGACACAAGCACCAGTCTTACGAGCCACATGATGCAGCTCTGACATGATGGCACGAATACCCGACCACTCTTCACCAGTAACTGATACACAGTTCATTAAGTTATCAATCACAATCAATGCAGGTGCCATGCCATAGACCTCGCCATAAGCGAGAATTTCTAGCTCGATTGCATCGATGTCCGGCGATGGATCAAAGACCCACTTAATATGTGAGCCTCTCTCCTGTAGCAATGGATCGAAGTAATGTGAGTCTGCATCCAAATATGTTTCAACCTGTTGCTGTGGTAGTCCAGTCAAACCTGCGACTGTTCTAAACATTTGAGTAATGGGGTCGGTATCCGCCGAGAAGTAAAGAGTCGGAACTCCTGTCTTCAAGGCGTATACCAACGCCATCAAACTCTTACCTGAGTTTGGTTGACCTGCGATAAGACACAACTGTGACTGACGGAATCGCATACCATGCTGTCTAAGTCCAGCCCATACATCAGGTAAGGGTTTAGCAGAGGAGCTTGTGCTGTGAACTGCTTGCAGTAAGTTCAACATTATGCAGCAATGCTCCTCAATCTTTTTAGTTTCAATTCTTCACGGATCCTTCTCCGTTCTATTGCAGAAGTTCCTCCCCAAAAATGGAAGTCTTCATTATGTAATGCCCAGTTAAAACAATCTTCTAGAAGTGGACAACTTGCACATACATTACGAAGTGTTTCGTAATGGGTGAAGTCTCTTTCCTCTGTGCAAAAGTGTTCGTTTCCGATAGAAGCACAAGCCTCGGTGCCGGTAAAGGCAGGGTAATTTGGTTTACCCTGCCTCACCAACGAGATTAAGAAGCGTTTGCTCTGAAGTCGCATTGCTGGCCCTGTGGTCGTGAGCAAGCATAGAAAGCACGATAAGGCTTTCCAGAAGCTTTGCTAGTTCCAGCAGGAACTAACTTTGCTCCTTCTCCATGCTTACATACTGGGCCGTTATTAGAGGCAGCATTCGCTGGCTGACCCCATGCATCTTGTGGTGGCGTGATTACGGTTGCATTGAATGACTGTGCAATCGCTTGTGTGGTCATTGGTTGAGAGCCACTAAAGGCGTTAGCCATGGCTTGTAGTAGTGACTCGGCACCACTTGGATCTAAAGCTTCTGCTAATTTCTGTGAGAAGCCCTGATATGTTGCATCTGCAATGACAAAGATTGTTCCATCGTTTGTCTTTGTTGATACTTGAAAGCCTAATTCGGCCATCTTATTTCTCCTTCGTGTGTTTGATGTTGAGTCGGACTGATTCTTTGCCGACTGGTTTTTTAGGTACGAAGCCCAAGAGTTTCTCTACTTCCTTCTCATCTATAGATGCACGGCCAGCAACAGTTGTCCAACTGATGTCGATCCCACTCCGTGTCCTACCGAAGATGCCTTCGAGTGAAGCTCGAAGACTCTCACGCTTCGCTTCCAGATCATCGATCTGGTTTCCCAACTGTAAGAACAACAAGGCATTGCTGTCCACCTCGGTATCTAGAATTTCGACTTCCGAGGGTTTAGTAAGTTCTTTTTTTAGTCCAGCACAACCCAACTCCCCAGAAGGATCGTAGAACTTACAATAGAACTGACAGTAGCTGGCATCCTTTTCAGGTTCAGGTGCATCGGCTGCATTCTTAATACTCTCAAGCCAAGCCAATGCTTCTTCAGCAATGGTTGGATCGTAGTCTTCAG
>Ga0214921_10004487_pt1 | contig 20500 bp, 51 predicted proteins | sample LL1505_MetaG_FD_177992 | JGI IMG/M metagenome (GOLD analysis project Ga0214921, IMG submission 177992) | Freshwater microbial communities from Lake Lanier, Atlanta, Georgia, United States - LL-1505 | ecosystem: Environmental > Aquatic > Freshwater > Lake | place: USA: Georgia | collected...
TCCAGGAGATGCTCATGTATTTTTAGCCCGGACCAAAATTCAGAAATACCATTCTAATAGAAAAGCGTGTCCAGGAACATGATGGGCCCCATTGCATCATTATTTTATTAAAATATATATATTTTTTTAAAATTAATATCATTAATTATCAACAATTTATAGATTTTTGAAAAAATAAATGTTGCTAAAGAACATAATTCATTTATATAAGAAATATGACTATCACATATCTGGATGAAGTTCCTGGGATGAAAGCGGCAGATGCTGCTGTCCTGGAAATTTCTGAAAAGAATAATAATATTGGAGAAGAAAAAGATAATATGAATGCAACAAATACTGAAACACGTCGGGGCCGCAAGAGCGAAGGTAAAACATGCAAGTTGGTATGCCTGATCACAGGCACCACGCGTACCGCCGGTAGCGGTTACCTGGGAACCAAACCTGCAGAGTTCAAGAGCCAGTACATTAGCCGTCCTGCGCTCAAGCTGCTGCGCCAGGGACTGAATGTGCAGCAGGTACGGGAACAACTGAGTGCCGGGGCTGGTCTGCCTGACATCAGCAATGAAGTGCTGCAGAGCGCCATCAACCTGAACGGCAAGCACAAGAAATAATTAAATTATATTATCTTCCGTGAACCATGTTGTATGATTTAAGCAGCATGTTCCGACCGATAGGACAGTGGCCGTTTTCATCCAGCGGAAGATAGTATATTTTACTAAAACATATCCCAAAAGGGACATGCCAAAAAAATCAACAGGAGATGACCATGGGCAAACCTGTCTAAAGGGCAAGCTGCTCTATTAGAAAGATTGCACCATAATACACATATGAACATTTTGAAAAGATTATATATTTTATTTCCCATAGCTTTCTGCAGTTGCACTGGCATGCGCAGCGGCGGAGACAGTGACACCGGATTGTATCCAGGAGCTGCGACCGTGGCGGGCAGCACGGTCGTGGGAGCAGGAACAGGCGCAGCCATTGGTGCATTGGCCGGTCCTCCAGGAGCTGCCATCGGAGCAGTGGCTGGAGCGGCTGCAGGTGCAGGCGTTGGACTGGGTGTGAACGCAGCAAACAAACAAAACCAAAGTTACCTGGTGGCACCGCGTGATCCTGTCAACAGGAACTATGTGATCAACCCGTATAATAAAAATGAAAAATTATATGTGAAAGATGCATCAGAAGGAAAAGTCATGCGCGATCCAGTGGGTCGAACATATGTGGTAGGGCCCTAACATGAGCGAGATCCTGGTATTTGTTTTAACTGTCATCCTTTGCGGCGCTGGTCTGAACACTTGCCGGGGACTGTGGCCATCCAACATCAGCCCGGTGGTGCCCCACAACATCACATATGTCATGGCACCACGAGACACATTCAACCGTCATTACGTGATCAACCCATACAATCCCAATGAAAGACTGTATGTGGGCGATTCTCCGGAAGGAACACTGAAAACAGATCCCATGGGCCGAACATATGTGGTAGGACCCTAAAATGAATTGCGAAATGCACAATCAAGGATATATGCAAACAGGAAACAATATGGAAAACAATGTTGGAAGACAGGTACAATTCAAAGATCACAACGGTGACAGTTGGACTGGCAGCATAACAAGTGTCAGCAATGAAGAGCATTATTGTGTCAGGGTAAATCATCCCAGCATCTGGGAATGGTATGTTCGATCAGAAGCCATAAATTTTATATAATATTATGCATAATCATTTCGACGAAAGTGAAACATTGGTGCTGGCCCATGCAGCATTGGTTGCAATGCAGTCCCAGGATCTGCTGGAGGAGCTCCATCTGGAATATGACCTGGGTGATGATTTCATCGCGGCCCTGAAGACTAAATGCCGCCGCCTGGTTGATCGTCACGCGTGATGCAGGCATCTTAAATTCCGCCCTGACCATAACATATGTGGAGCCGCTCCACGGGCATCGCGTTAGTGCAGCCAACTGTAAGACTCTTACAGTCCCGTTTTTTTTCAACCAACTGCAGCGTTGTTGTTCCCTCGAAATTTTTCTGAAGAGCTGGAGCTGATCTCGATTATATTCGGGGGTTTTGTTGCACATGCATCCAATATTGCATATGACCTGTTGGCTTAGGGCAGTCGACTGCACAAGCATCTCCGGAGTTCTTTCCAAGGAGACTATAGTCTCATCATGATCTCCGGGGCCCAGATTTATCCCTTTCAGGACATGTTTTGGCAAAAAATATAAAATATATAAAGTTTTTCTTTCTAAATAAAACAAATGGCACGAAAGAAGATTTTGCAAAAAAAGACTTGCAAGAAAGAAAAGAATATGGTTATGTCTGATGAAGCAGAACCAAAGGAGAGTAACCAAGTGAGAATGACAAGCAAGCTCAGAAGCAAGCTGAAGAATCTGGTCAATATTGGCCAAGGTCTTTGGCGAGTATTCAACAGAAATGGAGATGCTTATTATTGTAAAGATCCTATTCTTCTTGCAGATACTGTTTATCGCAGGAAGTATAGTGAAGTAAACATACAAAACCTCAATGGCCAATACATCAAACAATATTTGATAACTGGCAAAAAAGACAAAACAAAAAAGAAAGCAAAGGAGTAATATGAAAAGAATAAAGAAGAATAACCCCAATCGTAAAATGATCAGCGAATTTATCGAGGAGTATTATCCTGATGAAGCAAACAAGATACTATTGGCAGATAATTTTGATGGTGCATTCATTGGAATTGGAAGTGCATTCGGTGGAAAGAATGTGGCCATCTATGACCGAGCCAAATGCATAAGGATTTTGGAGAAGGATATGAGTCCTGATGAAGCTGAAGAGTTTTTCAGCTACAACACCGAAGGTGCATATGTGGGAGATTATACCCCAATCTTCATGCATAAGGTGAGCTGATAATGGTTATTAGAGGTTTTAATAACTCACCCACCCCCATAATATATAAGATTATTTTCTTGTATTATTTTCAAAATCTGTCACTATGCAACCTATGAGCAACACAACTACAACAACGACACCTAACAGCGGGGCGGTGATGAACCTCTCGCACGACGAAACCAATCTTACCAAGGTTAGCGAGATTGCTATTCCCGATCTCTTTAACCGAAGATTAAAAACTGGAAACGAGATGTTGGACAAAGTATTTGGTGGCGAAGGTTTGCTACCATCTACAGTTTTTACACTCGCGGCTGGTGCTGGTCTTGGCAAGACAACCTTCCTGCTTCAAATGCTTAATTGTATGACGAAGGTAGGAATCAAAACTGCTTATATCAGCGGTGAAGAAAGCCGTGAGATGTTGGCATATACTTGTCGTCGTCTTGGTTTGAAAGATGTGAACATCGCTATTCAAACTGATGTAGACAAGGTTTGCGAACTGATGAGCCAAGTGGATGTATTGGTAGTGGATAGCTTTCAATGTCTCTCAACTGCTCGCAAGATGAATGCGAGGGAGAAAGAAAGCTATTGTCTCCACGAACTAATCAAAACCAGCAAGAAAACCGAGTGTGTTCTTGGTATCGTGCTTCACGTCACAAAGAGCAACAACTATCGGGGTTCGACTCTGATTCCTCACGCTGTGGATGCAAACTTTATGATGCGTTCGGGCGTGACTGATGAGGATGTTCGGGTAATCTACAGCACCAAGAATCGTTATGGCAAACTCTACAATGTGGAATTGCGTCTTGGACACAACGGATTCGATTTGGATAATGCAGTCCGTATCAATGATGGAACTGCACCTAATCCGATTGACCCTCGCAAAGTGCGTTGGCAAGAAGATTTGAAAAAGGTTCTATCGCTTGCCGAGCCAATGACTCAAACCGATGTAACCAATGCTGTAGATGGAAATGTTCAGCGGGGTTATCTCATCATTCGCCAACTCATCCGAGAGGGCAAGGTGATGAAGGAAGGTCGGGGAGAAGAAGCAGTCTACAAACTTACCGATGCTGGCAAAGCCAGTCTTGCCCAAGCCAATGAGGAAGGTGCAGGTGAGGGTGAAGAAGGTGGAGATGATGTTGGTGAAGCAGGTGGTGCTCAAATGGAGGGTGGGGTTTAATCCCCCACCTTCCATATAGGAGGACAAATGAAAGAAGATATAAAATATAAAAAGTTATTAAACGAAGGTGTGGGCATACTTGCAGAACTGATGAGCCAAGCTGACGAGGATACTCCTCACGAATATCGCACCCGACACTTTGATGAAAGCTTGATGGCTGCTCACGACTTCATAACAAAATATAAGAGGGAAACCAAATGATGGTGGTTAATTATGTTGCAAGAATGTGGTTTGAAATGGAAACACCTATCGGAACTTTTGATAATATACCGGTAGATGAACTGCTAAACATGGCACAGAAAAGGATTGACTATTTGCGAAATCATCCTCAAGATGCAAATGAAGCGTTTGATTATGAGGACAGTTATACAACAGAAAAGGAGACTGCATGAAAAGAGCAACTGAAGTATTGGAACAATTACTAAAAGACTATAGGGAACTGATCATGCATGGTAACGATGATTTGTGGCAAGAAAAACTGACAGTAAATATGTTGGAAGCTGAACAAGCATTGTTGAATGAAAAGATGCGGGGCAGATACATGGCTGAACAATATGAGTTTGATTTTAGAAATTAATTGACAATCATCTTAGAAAGGTATATAAGGTTAAGAATATGGTAGACCGAGTAAACATGAAAGTGACTGAACGGGAAAGACAAAGTGGTGAATCATTTGCCCGTTGTCTTAAAAAGTTTGGTGGAAAAGTGCAGGAAGAATGTGTGATCGAAGAAGCCCGAATGCGATCAAAGAAGATGAAGCCCAAAGCATTCAAGCAAGCCAAACAACAATTAAAGATGAAGATGTGGGGTGATTACAAGTGGAATCCGTTTGCTAAGATTAAGCGAATAGGCGAGACGACATAGAGCTTTGCCTCTGTCGTCTAACTGGTTAAGACCCACGATTTATATTCGTGAAGCTCTAGATTAGGGCGCAATATTGGTTCGAATCCAATCGGAGGTAAAAAAAGATTTTATAAAAAATGATTTGGGCAGGTAGCTTAAATAGTGAAGCAAGCGACTCATAATCGCTAGAGTACTGGTGCAAGTCCAGTCCTGCCCATTACTTTTTCAATTCTTGATCATATTCCCAATGACAATTAGGACATAAAAAAATTATATTCTCTCGGCTGTTTACAACACCCACTTTGGTATCCTTGGGAAACGATGCTATTGGTTTGACATGGCATATTTCGGTGTGTTTATTGTAAGAACATTTTTCACATTGATGTGTTCTGTCTTTATAAATTCTATTTGCATGTTGGCGTATATTATCATATCGATTACTGCCAATTCTTTTACAAATTTCTGAAATGGTATATGCGTTTATATGTTTACCGTACTTACAATGTTTCCCTTGTTGCTTACAATTATTACAATATTTTGTCCGTCTAGGATATGTTTGTGTTCCGCAACCAACACATGTTCCATAAGTCTTTTTTCTTTTTACAAAATGTTTATTGTTATATTTGGCTGCACAACTTGTGGAACAATATTTTTTTTGATTATGACCCTTGAGAGTATTACCACATTCTTTACAAATTATTATTCGAACATCATTCATTTATTGATATTTATCTTTTGTAGTTTCGAATAAATAATAATCTTGGGCAGATACCGAAGTGGCCAAACGGGGCAGACTGTAAATCTGCTGGCATTCGCCTTCAGTGGTTCGAATCCACTTCTGCCCAATCTTATGGCGAGTTCGTCTAGGGGTTAGGACACAGGACTTTCATTCCTGTTACATGGGTTCGATTCCCATACTCGCTATTTTAATATTGACATTTGTGAAATAATTGAGCAAGCTAGCAACATGAAAAATAGATTAAGCAAAACATTCGAAAAGCAACTGCTATCAGAGTTTGACAAAGAAACCATTGACAGCATCAATCATTTTCTTAATGATATGGAAAAGATGTACAACACCATTAAATTGATGAAATATATTGAAGATCCCAAGAAGCTGGATGGTGATTGGAATCCAGAGTGGGGAACCAAACCAGATGCTTGATGTTACAGAGATGAAAGAGCGAGCCACCCGAAAGGTGTGGATGGTGCTGGAAGAGCTGAACGAGGAGTATGGTGCTGAGTTCGATTTTCCACGAATTGAATGGGTGGTGTGTGGTACCACCGCAGGAAAAGCATGGTTGGGACAATGGCGTATTCAGCTGAATGAACAGCTTTGCAAAGAGAATATTGAGGACTTTATAAATGATACCATTCCTCATGAAGTGGCTCATTTGATTGCTTACAAAGTATTCGGAGACGATGGTCATGGAGATGGTTGGAAAAGCGTAATGCGGGCACTGGGATTGAATCCTAGCAGGTGCCACAACTATGATACCAGACGTGTAGAGGGCAAACGAAGCCGAAACAGCATGTTTCGATAAAAAAATATAAAAAAATTCATTTTTTATTGATTTTTAACATCGTTGTGAGATACATAATGATGTGAAACAAATGGGCAAACACAAGACTGAGTGTAGCAAGCCCATTAAACAGACCGAAGAAGACCGCTTGATTGAAAGCAGCGGAGACACAGGGATTGACTTTTTAAGCGTTTTAAAGGATATATTTACAAAATAAAAACTTTATATATTTTATAATATATTGGTTTTTTCTTTACATTCGCTAAATAGTTTTATGAATACAAAACTATTAAGATGGTTAGCTCCAGTACCTTTTGCTTTGTTGTTATCCAGCTGCGCAAGCAACAATAGCGGACCCAACTCCAACTCCAGTTCCAGTTCCAGTACTACAACCAATGTTCGAAATGCTGTTGAACAGGCACTGCCATATATCAAGCCTGCTGTAAACATTGCCTGCACTGCAGTGTTGGAAGGTGCCGTGAGCCCAGAAGACCGGGCGACCAAAGCCAAGATGATTCATGACGTGGCCAATGTGGTGCGCAGTTTGAGCAATGGTGATGTGCCCAGTGTTGAAGATCTGGATGATGCTGTGCAGAACTTCCTGCCGGAGAAAACACATTGGACAAACTTTGCAAACAGCTTGAGCGACATCTACAAGGATCTTTACAGCAAGATCGGAGACGATCCCACCCTGGCCCTGAAAGTGTTGAATGCAATCGCAGATGGCTGCGTTAGCGCGACAGCTGGTTACGTGAAATAATGTCCGACGAATTTGGTGATATTGTAGAAAGCATCTACAAAACATATTTCACAAAATTCTGGGGCCAGGATGATTTCAAAGAGCTGAAACAAAAACGTTTAACGTTTCAACAAAATCAGAAGATCTATGACATGCTCACTGACCATGGATACAAATACGATTTGCTGCATCGCACATATACCTGTCCGCACGGTCACCCGGTGTTGAACGCAGAATACATTTACGAAAATCTGAAGAGCAAGGAAAATATTGAAAAACTTGAAAAAGAATAATCATCATTACAGATCCATTGACTGGTACCATCCTTTCAATTTCATTGGCCGCCGGAGCGACGGGGATGGCGGAGCTGATTACGGGTTTGATTTGGATCTGCAAACAGCGATTAGCTTTAGCCATTATGAGTATGGTTATGTTTTGCTCGTGCGCATTTTTGGATTTGGATTTCAAATTCATTGGTTGGAATTTTAAACAAAAGTGTTGACGCTTGATCTCTAAGTAGTACAAATGCATCATGCCAAGACCATGCATGCGCTGCAAATATCGTCCGAAACCCAAAGCAACATTTAAACTTAAACTTCCTAAAAAGTTGAAAAAATGATTTGAAAAAAGATAACTATTATTTGTGGAGAATTTCACAGATAAAGAAAAGAATTTGTTGATTCATATTGGGTTTCTTGTTTTGGATGATGAACGTTTAAGTTCCTGTGTGTTTCGGGAATTGCTTGATATATTTGACATTGAAGCAGATAGCACATCCGATACTTTATTGGAAAAACTGACAGATCTGGTTTGAGCCGCTTGATTTCTTTTACCCTTACCTTAACATGCTTTTAGTTCTTTCTCCTGTTCAATCACCTGTGGTGGTTGGCTCAGAGCGTTGTTGTTCATTGTTAAGGGTCGTGTTTGTTCCCGTAACAGAGTCAGATAATGTCTGGCAGGAGAAGGAACTATTTTATTATAAAATAGTCTTGACATTTTGCAAATAATTTGGCAACCTGCTCGCATATGAAAATGATGCATGCAAATCAAGTAAGAGTAGTCGATGATCCAGCAGAGCTGTTGCTTAAAGCAATCCTTGAGCAAGCTGTGATGGATATAGTGCAACCCAATCAATCTGTGGATAAAGAAGCTCATCTTACTGCTATAAAACTTATCAGCAGTTGCGTGTTGGATGAAATCATTGAAAGCAGTGATCTGAATCTGTGTCCAAGCGTTGTTCGGCAACGACTTAAAATCCCCCGCAACGAACTGGCAGATTATGATTATGGAGTGCGGGTATGAGCCAATATACTAATGAAGATTTTATTAGAGATGATTGGGGATTAATTCAAGATGCTATCATTGATCATATCTCATATCTTAAGCATAGAAAGTCTTATGGATACGAGGAAGAGCTTGAGCGTCTAGAAGCTATTCTCAAAAAAATAAGCTTCAAGTATGCAATCGCACCCAAGGAGTAATTTCATGAACTTAACTGAATATGACCAAACCATTATATTTGAAGCAGCTAGAATTGCATTAAGTGATGCAAATATTTTCGATATGCTGTGTGATGAAATGGACATTGATGATGATCATTTACAGGAAATTCGCTCTCGTTTAGAAAAACATATGGAGACTGCATGAACTTTATTGTTAGCAAAAAAGAGATGCTGGATACTGTTGGCTTTATCAGTGGCCAACGCATACACTTCAAGATGCCCGTGGAGTTTGATCAGTTGATCAACAACACAGAAGGAATAACATATATAAATTCTCTTGTGGACGATTTTGTTGAGGATGGTTATCTGCTTCAAGATTTGAATTACTTTCCTGAAAAGCTGGAAGGTGAAACCATTATCGTCAGCGTGGATGCGCTTACTGATGAATGGTTGAAAGGAGATTCATAATGAGAGCAGGAAGATACAGCACATTTGAAAAGAGTTATCAACCCTTAACAAAGCAGGATGGCAGTATTCTTTTTGAAACATATGGATATGATCTGGAGGAGGTGATTAATACAAACTATAACCACATATGGACACTACTGGATTGTGATGGCAAGTTGAGGATAGGTGCAGGTTATCATATTGTTAACCGAATGAACTACATCATCACAAAGTATCCTTGGATCAGCAACGAGTTGTGCTTTAGTTATTAACTTCTTACCAAGGATAGTATCGAAATAATTTGCGGTCTGACCAAAAATTCATCTATCCTGTCTATTAGAAAAGTTTGCCCAGCAAACACATGTTGCCGGATTAGCACAGTGGTAGTTGCAGCGGTTTTGTAAACCGCAGGTCGTCGGTTCAAATCCGACATCCGGCTCATTATATTATTTTCTAAAACGCAGAAACACTTCGTAAACGAATATTATTCCACACAATACTATTGATACTGGAATTACAAAAGTCAGCATTGTTCCTAGCATAAATTTTAAAACATCTTCAATCATTGGGAGGATTTATTAAAGGATTTATGCTTTCCAGAAACTTTTCAATCTTTTCCATTTCTTCCGGGGAAACATTATTGTTATTGTCATTTTTTTCAGTATCCATGCTGTATCCTTGATCACTTTTGCTTTTTATATAATAATTATTGTCAGGCAGATCTTCAGGATCAGGCAAAAGCCAAGGATCAATCATGAATCCAGATTAACATAACATGCTGGCAAATCAATTAAGTTTCGTATAAATAAAAGTAAACAACTGCCAATAAAGCAGTTACACCAATTATACCAAATATTAAAAATATCTGATTCACTTCTCGTGTTCGCTACGATTCAGTATCAAAGCGTAGCTGACACTAACAAATGTGCTGACCAGATAACCAACCAACGCGTATCCAACAATGGACATTAACATAGAATTATTTATCATCTTTCTTTTTCTTTTTTCTGCATTTTTCACATTCGCATTCGTCCCAGAGAAATGGTTTTTGCCATTCTTCTTTCTCTTTCACTTTTCTTTTGCAAATGAAACAAGTCATAAAAAAATTCTGCAAGGAACGATAGGAAACTTAGTCATGTGCACATGAGGTCCTACCTATACAGCCACCGCAAATGGTATCCGCCTTGCAAATAGAATTACAGCAAAAACGCACCATATTGTCAATAAAAAATTTGAAAAAAAGTTTTTATTATATGCTTGACATTTGTGAAATAATTGATCCAGGAATAAAAAGATTTTGAAAAATATTCTTGCTATTTTTATCAAAATAATTTAGAACAAAAAGAATGAAGCAAGCAACTCGTGAGATCGTGTGATCAAAGAGAAGATTGTTTCAACCCTAATGGAGAATCTATAATGAACAAAATCAAATTGAGCATTGATCGAGGAGGCATTCGCATGCCCAGCAAAAAGAAACTGAACCCCATCAAACGGGCATTGAGTCGCATGGGAATTGGTGATCGGGTAATGTTCCCATCCAAATACTATGCCAGAATCGTGCCATTGGTATATCACTATGGCCGTGTGTTGGGCGTGAAAGTAACCATTCGCCGTCTTAACGATGAGACTTATGCGTTTTGGCGGGTGATCGGGGAATTGATCTAGTTTGGTTAGGGAAGGAAAGTGGGGAGGATACTAACCCATTTTTCTTGACATTTTGCAAATTATTCGGCATAAAAACACACATGAAAATTGTTCTGTTCTTGAAAGATGATAAACAAGAATGTGTATACATATCTGAAGAAGGTGGAGTGGCTTGTGCTCATTTTAATGGGGATATGATCATTTCAGAATATTACCAAGACAGATTGTCAAAAAAAGATTTGCAGAATAATGATCTTACCATATGGGAAATATTGGGTGAAGGTAAAATGTATGGCACTGAGTGGCCAGATAAAACCAGGATTGATCAGGAAGTATTGGAAGATTTAAGAGAATCATTGGTTAGTGAAGAAGAAACTGAAATTAAAGAATATCATTTGAATTGGCAAGATATGGAAAAGGATGAAGGAGATTATCCATTCCTGCAAACATTCCTGCAAACATTTTTAACATCTTGACATTCTTTCAAAAATAATCTATAAAAAACAATATGACAAACAAAGAACTGCTACAACTATTATCAGGTTTGAAAATCAAAAGAATCACTGTGCAATATAGCGGAAGCGGTGATAGTGGTCAGACTGATGATATTGATGTTGAACCCAGTGGTAGAGCAAATCTTTTGGATGAAAACTTTGATGATAAAGAGACTATTCGTGAAGCATTGGATAGGATTTGTTGGAGTGCTATTGAAGATGAACAAAGTGGCTTTTACAACAATGAAGGTGGGTTTGGTGAATTGGTAATTGATGTAGATGAAAAAACCATTCAACTGAATCATACCAATTATATTCAAGAAACTGATTATAGTGAACATACCATATATGATGCGAAAGATGATGAATCACCTGCACCTGAACCTGATAAGAAAAAGAAAGTTAAAAGGAATCCTGTTTAATGGCTAATCCTTACCATCACTCTGTCAGCTCATCCCGCAAATACGGAGGCAAGCCAGAGGACTATCAACATATCCATGACTGGTTTGATGAAAGCAAAATGATGATGGCAGACTTTCGCCATCGTGCTTTGCGTCATCATGCCGAGGGCATCTTTATGTGTGAAAGAATCTTTGGTCATACCATCAAGAATAGCGATGGTCGGGTGATTCCTGTTCGTTGGATTGGCGAACAACATGTGAAGGAGGACTTGGGTCGTATTCCCAGCATACAAGACTGGTATAGCCAGATTCGTCCCCTACGCTGGATGGGTGAACCTCCTGTGAAGCTGGAGAAGGAACTGGAGAAGCAACAAGAAGCAACAACAGGATAAGTAACAGGATAAGAATGAATCGTGAATTGATTAAATTAAAATATAAAATCTTTTTGACACGATTGGAAATTGAGTTTGTTACCATTAAATTATTCCTAGCCAGCATGTTCTGCTGATATTGCCGGATGGTGTAACGGTAGCACCGCAGATTTTGGCTCTGCGTGTCTAGGTTCGAATCCTAGTCCGGCAGTTGAAGATCAACTATTTGCAGAAACTTAAAGTTGCATTTCTGCAACTCATTCATTCCAAAAGACTTGCAAAAACGACATTACTGAAAAATAAGTCTTTAAGTTTCAATGACTTATATAATCTATCCAATATATTAAACTCATGCCCATTAGCATTCCCAAGCATAATACACACCACCACTTCATGCATATTGATAGTTTGTTTTTCATGGTGTTATTAATAAAGAATTTTTTAATAAATGTCAACTCTATTTTTCAACCCCTACGATATTCAGGCAAAGTTCCCTCGTTTGCTCTCTTTAAGCATCGTGGACAAGTTATCTTTTCGTCATCATTCTTTGACCATCCTACGGAAAGTGCTGGCCGCCTTCCGCATAATGCCATCCCTCCCCTAGTCGGGATCACGTGGGCAACAACGCCTCTGCCTAGGTGAGTTACTCTGTATAGTCTTTTGATCTTTTTCATTTTAACAACCTTGGCATCCAACAAAATCACAATCACACTTTCTCTTGGCTTCTTGTGTATCATTTATAATTGCTTCCACTCTGTCCAATTTAAAACCGCATCCCAAAAGAAACTCTGCGAATCTTTCACAAATATCATCAAGCGTGATATGATTGGTTTCAAGAGTATTGGTTACCTCTTTTCCATTTTGATCTGTGAATTTGTATGTAAATGTAAATTTTGTATTCATGTAAACTATTTAAGCTGTATTTTTGAATTGTCCATTTCACTGGTTTCATATCTTTTCTCCAGTTTTTCTATTTTACCTAATAGTTCCATCAGATTCTCATTTGCAATCTGTTCCATCATAATCTTATGCCACTCGCCGTATGTCATGCTGTTACCATCTTTTTATGGCTATGCATGTTGTCCACGATTGCTTTTGCTTCAAGCAATGCATTCTCATAGCTGTATCCCCTACCATAGCTGTATCCCCAGCTTCTATCCATATCCTCGTCATCTTTTTTTATAACATATCCATAAACATTTCCGCTAATATAATCGTCATACGCTTTCACTTCATTGCGAAACGTATCCTTTACCTTTTCAATCAAATTTTTAGTTACCTTTTTCACACCATACCAACTGCGGATTTTATTATAATCAGCATATATGCATCCCACCATGCCACTATCCCAACGACAACTAAAGCCAGTGGTATTCATGGTGATACCGCTATGATCGTAAAGGTAAAGAGGAAGAACAACAACATCTTTAATCTTTCCTGCCAACATGTTTAACACTTCATCTTTGTTTGCATTAACATCATCTCCTAAATTGTACCTGCGGTGCTTGCAAAGCATTCGACCAAGATTGGCATTTTCCATTCTTGGATTGATGGGGTTATCGTCTTGCTCAATCAGTATTTCGTAACCTTTATAATCAGTTTTCATTTTTCATCCTCCCCATATTCTTTTGCCATAAGTTCCAAATCTTCACCATGAATAGTGGTGAAAAGCGGGTTATCCAACTTGTCCATGAGCAGATCCAATTTATTTTTCATAAAATAGGTATTACCCAATTATTTGTTAAATGTAAAGCTTTATTTTAGCAACGACTGATAACGCCCTTCTCACTCTTTTTCTCATTGAGGGCCACACATTCTTGTAAATTTTGGGCAAGCGTGGCTGGACAACAATCTTTAAACAACTCAAAGTCAAAATCAGCCACCATATTCACATAGAATTTTCTGCCATCCATGTCACTTTTGTAACACCAATCTTTTTTGCCAGAATCGGGGTATTCTCCAAATCCACGATAAACCTTCAGACTGCGATGATCAAAGTCAAAGATATAGCTCCATTCACAAAACAAGCCATCTTTATAGAATTTTTCACCATCCTGCAATACTGGTCGATCAAATGCCCAATCCATGTCAAACACGCTTTTGTGACCTTCATATGCACTTTCATCCTGCACAAATTCTATTCTGCTAAAGAAACTCTTTAAAGTTTCCACATCATGAAGCAAACACTTTTCAAACACTTCCACGCCCAGACATGTAGGATAGCTGTCATGATGGTTATACCATCCCATTATGTTTTTGTTCTTTTTGTATCCAACAAATCCACGTGTGCTCATATTTTATCTCCTTTATATATTATATTATGTTATGTTATGGTATTCTGAAACTTTGACCAGTAAAAGGATCGAAAATAACTTGTCCACTCACCAGCCGATTGCTTCCCCGATCAAAATTAAAATTGCTGTATGGACTTTTCACAAATCCGTTACCTTGCACAATGCCAGAAGGAACGCTGTTGGGATCATAGTTGGAATATACCTGCCCTCCGCTAGATGTAGGATAGTTGGCATATTGTTGAACAGGTTGTTGAACATATCTTGGTTGATATGCCATTTGTTGCTGTTGCTGTTGCTGATTAACCCTCATTGTTCCTGCCGCATTCATTGCACAAGCACCCAACAAACTTCCTACCATTTTAGCGTCGCTTCCTTTGCTGATCATAGGAGCAATCAAAGCTCCCAGCAAACCGCCAATAGCAGTTTCGGTCGGCACTCCTGTTCCGCTACCAAAGCTGAATAGTTGAGCATTACAATTTTCAATATATCCTGCTAATAGCAATGTTAAGATTAATTTTTTCATGATTTATTTAATAAACAATTATTTGTTAAATGTCAAACCTTAATATCGCATCTTTCCAGGGTATTCATTTTGCCATCCAATCGTATAACGATTTTGGCAACTGCAAATCGGTGATTGTCGGTCAGATAAACTGCTCCGCCATTTGTTTCGTGACGATACAATATTATGTTTTTCTTTTTTTGTTTTTTCATAAAATTTAAAAAGTTGTTACCTTAAACTCCAAAGTGTTTTCCAATTCATTTTCACTTGGTTTATACCAAATGATATCTTTTTCAATATGGTGTGGAAAAAGGGTGTCAGGAACGCTGGTTGTGTTGCCCATCTTGTCGCTACACACCAGCAACGCTTTTCCTGCAAATGGTTGGCTGAAAAGTTTATATTTAAAATATCTTTGTTCTTCGCTATTCTTCAACAAACCTTCATCATCCAATATCATGTCTAATGCATTCATGCCCACACCCAGTCGTGTAATGGTGATAAGATCACAACCCAGTGTGCTGTATAATTGTTCCAGATCAGTTCCAATTTTCACTTCACTCACTTTTTCAAGGAATGGATCAATCAATATGGCCCGCACGTTTTTATTTTTCATAAAATAGGATTACCCAATTATTTCTTAAATGTAAAGCTAAATGTTTTATTTGTTTACCACAAAGCTTGTGTGTTCTTTTCCATCTTTAATGAAAGTTACCAAATCCCGTCCACTAAAGTCTTCTTCAATATTCACAAATTCCACCTGACTTAAAGGAATCCATTCCTTATTATAACAAATATAGCTTTGTTTCATTTGTTTTGACCTGCTTTAACCTGCATCATTTGTTCCTCCATCTCCTCTTGTTCCTCTTCATCATCAGTTATGCCCAGTTCAATTTTAAGATCACTTGGCAACATTTTAACATCATCATAATATTCATCGTCAACTCTGCCATCATTAAAGAAGTGTTGCACTCCCATAAAAGCATATCCTTCATCCAGATAAGCTAGTCGAATGGTTTCGCCTGACTTCATTGCTAGCGTTCGTAACGCATTTTCAGGAACGCTCCAAGCAGTTTGAAAGAATAAACATTCACAATCATCTTTTTTATAAAATCGGTTGTTGTAGCTGTTCCACTTGGTTCCCCAGTTTTGTATGCTCCAGTCATACCATCCGTCCACACCTGTTTCATTCAAACATTTTATTTTGTTTTCTTTTTGCAACAATTGCCAAGCATCATCTTGTTTGGGTGTTCTTTTTTTCATTATCTGCTTGCAATCGCCAAACTTTAAACCTTCCAGAATGCAATCAGGCATTGGCACAATCTTGTTAAAATCCAAAAAAGATCCTTCAGCTTTGTTTTTGGAAAGATAGGGCTTCAGAATGCTTTTGATTTTGTTTCTGCCCACGATGCTTAACAAGTTGTCGGTATGATTAGGCATTATAGTCCTCCTTGTTCATATCCAGCATTCTTTGATAGTTCTTTGCAAAGAATTAGATATTTTGTAAAATTCTTTTCACACTCACCTTTCCATAGATTAAACATCATATGATTAGCGTCACTACTGCTGATGCCACAACCTTCGCTCCAATTTTCAAGAAGACGATTGACTGCTCCCCGCCTGCAAATTTGTTGCACAGCAAGGTCTTGATTGTTCATCCAATCCATCCACCTTTTCCATTCAGTGTTAAAGCTGTATTTCATAAAAGAATGTTTAACTTATTTTTAATAAAATGTAAAGACTTTTTTATATTATAGTTCACCTGCCATCATCTTATATTCCTGCTCCTGCACCCAAAGATCATGGCAAAGCAGTTTCAACGCTTCGGGATTGGGATTCAAAAGATCCAGATTGTAATTGGCAAAAGCTGGCTTGGAAGATACCTTGACCGCTTCGGGCGAAATTGCCTCCAATTTCTTTTGGATGGCGGGCCCGTAAAACCGCATCAGCTGGCGGGCATACTTGGGCATCAGTCGAAAGACCACCGTCATTTGTTTGGCTGAAAGAGTTCCTCTCTGAGCAAGCTGGTTGGCAAAGCTGGTGAGAATGATCGAATCGGTGGCACAAAATCCCATCGCATTGTCGTGCGTAACATTGGCACTGACCTGTTCATCAGCGGTTTGGTTTTTGAAGATGGCAAGCAACGCCCTTTGTGCCCAGCGAATGTCATTGGAAAGTTTCAGTTTCAACGCTTCGAGAGTTTCCGCTTTGGTCATGTTATCCTTTCGATCTCCCTTTCACATTCACCTTTGGTTCAGCTATCGCCTCTGCCATTCGGTTCTTGTTCTTGTTTGATCTTTCACGAGACTATCTTATTTTTAATAAAATGTCGAGATTATTTTTTAAAAACTTTTTATATAAAATAAAAAAAAGTCCCTTCCTCATCGTCCGTCATTCTTTCATAAATTCAATAGTTTGTCGAGATTATTTTTCAAAAAAAAACATATCCCAAAAGGGATATGTTTGGTTGAAGTGGGTTAGTAACCTCCCCAGTTCAGTTAAAGTTAGTATCGGATTTCGTTCTGCACCGATTGTGATAGCGTCAACCGATTGTAATCGTTCTGCAAACGATCCACCTTGTTTTCCAAGTTGGTGATCATGTTCAGCATTCCCTGCATGATATCGTTATGCTGACCGATCAGTGACTGAATGTTAATGATCTCTTGGGCAAGTGCTTTAATATCTTGTTTCATATTTTTACCTCCTTTCATTTATTGGTTCTAGATTATTTTCGAAATAATTGCAAGCTCAAACCGCCTCCTTAATCTCTTCGAATCTCTTCCGATAAAGTCTTGTTGCACAATCCAGATAACTAAGCGCATCGGCTGGATCGCAGTGTTCAAGTTTTCTGATAATGTCTGCCAAGACATAGGGAGGGTAAGATTCTAGGATTTCGAAGCGTTGTTGCTCATAGGATTTGTTTAAGGTTTTCATATCTTTGTTCATAAAAATTTATATTTTAAAAAAAGAATGGGGTTAGTATCCTCCCCCATTCAATATAAGTTATCCCAGCACCTCCTCGATGGTTACTCCTGCCACTCGAACACTACCTTTGATAACCTTGCTGGTCTTGCTTTTGATTTTGGCAAGAGCCAGTTCAGCATCCTTCTTCGCCAGCTTCTCGGCTTCATCATCCAGATTCTCGGCTTCATTCACGATGCTGTCGATGGTCACGCCATTCAGCTTGTTGAGTGCCACCGCCAGCAACCGCCACGGCTTCGCTTGTTGCACACTCAATGTCTCGTGGTCTTCACCTTTAGTGAACCCGAACCGAACCCGAATCGTCTTGTCGATGTTTCCTTGCATTTCCATTTCAGGAATCATCGCCTTGATCGCATCCTTGTCGGCAACTGCCGAGAACGCTTTCCAAATCATATAGGTCTCGATCTCGCCTACAATTCGAGTGTTGTTGATTTCCCCGATGCCTTGGGGAATCTGAGGGAGGGGATTGATTTCACCCTCGGTCTTGATTCTTTTAGCCATTTTATCCTTTCGATCTCCCTTTCACATTCACCTTTGGTTTGGCTATCGCCTCTGCCATTCGGTTCTTGTTCTTGTTTGATCTTTTTCCTTTCTAGCAAAAACTTTTATTCTTTGCAATAACAAAATGATTTATTTTGAAAATATTTTTCAACCATTGTTCATCAGCTTATCATGATATGTTGATGCGTTGTTTGAATATGCATTCAGATATGATTGAAAAAATAATTTTGTTTTTCTATTAGACAAATTTTTTTACAAATCATTTAGTATGCTGAATGATTCTGAAAAGAAATCGTTTATGCTGTAATAGTCTTACACTTTCAAAAAGGGTCGTGTTTTATAAATGATGGTCGTTTTTCAGAGATCATGCGTTTCACAAACGTCAAGCGATTTCTAGAGGGGTGGCATTAGAATCGCTAATACAAAAAACGGATAAAGCTTTCCGACCGGGCCGCATGCCAACAATTTTTTAAAAATTTTTTTATATTTTTTTATATATTTTTTATATTATTCGCCACCCCCACCATCTCCACCTCCATCCCCTCCTCCTGCTCCATCTGACATGTCTGCATCCTTTTGTGCAAACAACTTGGGAAAGTCGCTATACAGTTTTTGCTCTAGTTCTTGTTTCATCAATAACATCTCTCATATATCTCTCAGCAGCCTCTTGGGTATAAAATGTATCCATGACCTGAAGATTGTTCTTTAAATCAATAACATTAAAACTAGGTACTTTGTTTATGTATGGGTTATCTATATCTATATCTGCATCATAAGTTTTAGTTATTGCATATCTCATATTAAATTATTATACCTTATTTAGATAAATAATCAAATGAATAAATTTGATAGATATGTTAATAGTATATTAGAGCAAGCTCCTACAAAGCAACAGATTGCAACTTCTCTTCAAGGTGCAATTGCATCTATTGGAACTGGAGCCCAAGATGCTGCTATCAAAAGAGCAGCCATGCTATCTTCTCAAGGAAGACAAGAAGAAGCAAGAGGAATGATACAACAATATGTTAAAGATCCAGAAAAATTAAAAATTGTAATTAAGGCTATGGATGAGAGACTAAAACCAATTCCAGGTGCAACAAGCAGTAAGTTGGATCAAAACAAGGAGTATACTAATTGGCTTGATAATACTTGGTTACCTTGGGTTAAAAAATATATTTAAAAAGTTTGTCTTGCAGGTCACTTTCATGTCTGCATCTGTTGTTGCGTAATAACCGGGACCGTACCCGTAACCATATCCACCCCCTTGCCCACAATTTTTTTAAAATTTTTTATTATTTTTTTATTATATTTTTCCAATCAGGAAATGATTTGGATATTTCGTTAAAATCATTATAAGGATCGCCTCCCATATTGTTGGCCATAAGTGATCTGGAAAAAATCAAAGACCGGGACTAAAATCTATTAAAAGAACATATCTTCAATTTTATTATATAAAAGATCTCCTTGTTCGCTACCTAAAATATCCAATTCGTCATCGGTCAAGTCCCGACCATCTTTCCATTTTCCTGCACTAAAATAACCATCAAAATCCGGATAATCCCGTGTATTCACATCGCCCACTTCCAAAGAACCAATATCAATTTGATCAATGTCAATTGTATTTTGAGGATTGCGGTTTATATACCAATCCTTTCCTTCTTTCAAAAGCTTTAAATTACGATAATAAAGATGATTAATTTTATCAATATCCATAAAATTATTTAATCAAATATAAGTGCGGATTCTTCTGCAATTGGGGTTGTTCCGTCCACCACCAATTTGAAAACAGAAGGTACTAATGGCAAAGTTATTTTAATTGGAACTTCTGCCTCTATTTCTTTTCCTTGGAAATCCACATTTATTGGATTCATATCATCGACATCATCATATATGTCAAAAGACGACACTTTCACATCATACACACTGATGCTGCGAATACCGCTTTTTACAAAATCAAAATATATTTTATATGAAACATCCACTTCTTGAAACGTTGGATAATCATATTCTTCCGGTTTGTTGTGATGTTCAACTTCCAAATCTACACGGGCAAAAAATGTGGGCGAATCGTTTTGTTCATTCAACATTTTGCGATTTTGATAATAAAGCTGGTTGATTTTGTCAATGTCCATATTGTTGTCTATATATTTATTTACCCAAATACATCAAATTGTACAAATCACTGGCATCAGAGCTTCCCCGCTTGTTCATGATGCTTTCAATCACATTTTCTGGTATTTCCTGCCCGGTTTGCACAAAGAAACTTGCATAAATG
>Ga0214921_10004488_pt1 | contig 20499 bp, 12 predicted proteins | sample LL1505_MetaG_FD_177992 | JGI IMG/M metagenome (GOLD analysis project Ga0214921, IMG submission 177992) | Freshwater microbial communities from Lake Lanier, Atlanta, Georgia, United States - LL-1505 | ecosystem: Environmental > Aquatic > Freshwater > Lake | place: USA: Georgia | collected...
GTAGTGTAAAACCTAGTATACGTTCAGCAGTACCAACAGCTTTACCTAATAAGTCATCAGATACTGTAATCTTATAATTTGGTCTTGGAAATTGAAAATCACCAGCACCTAATAACGCATTTACATTTTGTTGAAGATTTAATTTACCTAATATTGCTTGTTCTGTATTAAACGCAGCATTATTAGCTAAGGCTAATGCTAATTGTTCAGCACCTATTTGCCCTAATTTTGTATCATTAAGAACACCAGCAACACCTAATACTCTACCAGCTAATGATGACCTTAAATCAAAATTTGGTACTAGATTAAGCCCATTAATACCACCAGCACCACCAATGCCACCTGCAATACCTACACCTTGGCCATTTAATACGCTACCTAATATATCAATTGCTTGAGCTGCCTCTTTACCAATACCCAATAATTGACCATATGCTTGGTCGTAACTTGGTAATTGTTGTGATGTTTGAACAGGTTGAAGTGATATATAATCAGCCATATCAACTTGTTTAGGTGCATCCAAATATAAATTCTTAATTGTTGCTTTTTTTCTATACTCAGCAAAGTCACTTTTTGCTAATAAACCATATTGTGCTGTTGTTGAATCTGGTGTTGTTGGGTATTGAGTTGTTCCATTTGGCGGAACAGGGAATATTGGTGTTGTTGTTATATCAATGATATCTAAAAACTGTGGTGCATTTGGGTCCTGGTTTTTATATAAATTCATTATAATAGCATTATCATAACGAAATACACCATCAACTTCAAGTGGATTTTGTTGTGGAACTGAACCATTACCAACCATTGTATCTAAGAATGGTTCTCCACCTCTTGGTGAGCCATTTACAGATGTAGATAATTGTGGATACCTAATTGGGTTTTGAATATTTAAATGTAATAAAAAATCACGAATACCAAAATCTAATGCCGTTCTAGTAATTGAATTTCTATTTCCTGCCGTAGGTGCCGATGTATCATAATATATTGTTGGCATAAATGTAAATTATTTAATAATAAATATAATACCATAGTATTTTATGTAAATAAACCTAAAATTGTTTTATCTTTAAAACAAAATAAGCCCACGACGGGCTTACTATTTTTATTATTGATTTAATTGTTTATGTATAATTATTTTATTTTTTTAATTAATATTAATAATATATTCAAATATACGGTTTTTTTTTGACAAAGTCAAGTACTATTTAGGCTTACCATTAAGTGATTCAGCTGTAGCTTTATTGATTCTAAGGGATAATTCTCTTACAAAAGATGGGTCATGCATTAAATTTTGACCAAGTTCTCTAGATTCTTTAGTTGATTCACCATTTACTCGTACATCAATCATTCCACTTAATTTAATTTCATCAACTTTTATAGTTGCTGGTGTATTTGAATTGAATGAACCACTACCAGGTGCATTTGCATTCATTGCCATTATTGATTTTGCTAGATTATTATTCCCATTAACATTAGTACCAGCTATCATTGTACCATCATTTAACTTCATAAATTTGTCTCTTGGGTTAAACATAACGCCATCATCTAATTTAGCAGTTGCGGCACCAGATACAACATCATCTGGATATTTATCTGGATTTGCTTTAATATCAGCAATTAAATCTTTATTAGGTATTGAAAGTGGTGCATTAGGGTGTAATTTCCTATAAACAGCTCTACCTAATGCTACATCGTCTGTTCCCATACCTTTAATTCCAAGACCAAAACCTTGTGTATCTAGACCTAAAGCTTTAGGTATTATTTCAAGTATTCCAGCTCCAGTACCACCTAAAGCTTCTAACCAACCAGAAGCACCTGTACTTCTTGCACTTTTTGACGAAAAAAAGTCAACCTGGTCTTTTGCTGTTTTAGCTACAGAAATAATAGCCGCAGCGGTAGCAGCAGCAGCTCCAGCACCACCACCTGCAGCGGCCCCACCAGCAGCACCACCTTCGGCTGCCCCTGCACCCCCAGCAGCAGCGCTACCTGCACCTCCAGCGGCAGCACTGCCTGCACCTCCAGCAGCTGTGCTTCCAGCTGCGCCAAATAGATTAAATCCACCCATACCCATTCTAAAACCACTTGCTAATAATGCGCCGTTTGCTATCCACATAGCTGCTTTACCTGCAATCAGAGTTGCAATACTAGCATATGGATGTTCTGCTGCAAACTCAAGGAAACCACCTATTTTTTCTGCCAACCATTTTCCAAATTTTTCTAATCTTTCACCAATTTTTTCTCTTTCAAACCAAGCCCTAACTTTTTCAAAGGCTGGTGCGGCTTTTTCTGCTAATGTTTTAACAAATGGTAAGAAAAATACTTTTATTTGTTCAATCAACGATTTTATTTGGTCGTCAAATGTCATAGCTGCTTTTGCTCTTTCAGCAAGGGTAGCTTTTTCTTCCATTTGTTGTTTAATAAGTGTTTTAGCAGAACTACCTAATTGACTAAGAAATTGAGGTTTGCCATCAATTTCAATATATGCCTTACCGTTTTTATCAAATTGTGCTGTATTTTCTAAAAAATCTTTTTCATCGTCTGATAGTCCTGTAACAGACATCTGCGTTCTAATTTTTTTAAACTTAGCCATATTTTTACCAGCTGTTACTAATGTTTCTAATTCCACACCAGTTGCCTCAGATACCTCTCTAAGCCTGGACATTTCGACGGCCGCCAATTGTATATTACCGTCTTTATCAAATCTAGCGTTTTCAGATGCCGCTTCTGCAACAGCTTTTGTTAGACCTTCCATATCATTACGAGCCATATACATTAATTTGAATGGGTCAGCCAATTGAGACCATTTACCACCCAAAACTTGTAGTTTAGCAGACATTTCAACAGCGCCATCAATATTCATTAATTTATCTGCCATACCAGCCACAGAATTCATGTTTATACCTAACTTAGTAACCGTTTCAGCCATTTTCTTAAACCCTTGAACACCACCTTTAAAGTTATACCTATTAAGCATCTTCATATTAGATGATATATTCTTAATAACCTTTGATGAATTTAAACCCATCTTACTAGCATCGTTCATTGTTTGCTCCATGAACTTTGCAACCTTTTCAACAGACATACCCTGCTGCTCAAATTCAGCAGCCATCTTAGCCGCCCCATCAGCACCCATACCAGTTCCTTTTGATATAGCTGTTATATTAGCTAAATTTTTACCACCTAACAATACTGACCTACCAATTTCTTCACTATATGCGGCTTGCATTTTTGTTGCCTCTTCAATTGTACCACCCATTGCGGTTATTTGGTTTGAAGCGGCACCAATACTTTTATAAAAAGAATCACTCCTTTTTTTCAATAATCCCATACTTAAAGCTGAATTCTTAACAGCCTTATCCATTTCAAAAAGTCCATATCCTTTAAGTTTACCATATGCACTTGTTATGGCACCTGGTAATTTTTGTAAACCTTTAACCGTTTCATTAAGAAGCATTTTGGTTTTGCTAACTGCTTGAAGATTTGCCTCGTATAATTTTTTTTGAGCCTTTAATTTTTCAATTTCCCTATCTAGTTCTTTTTGTAATTTTTGAGTTTCAGCGGCATTTTTTCCAACAGCTAATGCTTTTTGTTTTTGTAAAAATGCAATGTCTTTTTCAAGCTCTTTAGTTTTTTTAACATAAACTAAATATTGCTTAGCATCACCAAGTATAGATTTTTGCATTTCCATACTCTCTCTGGTATTTTGAATATATTCCCATTGAGAATTAGTTAAACCCTTTCTTAAATTTAACCGTTCTTTTAAAATTTCATTTTCTTCCCTAAGTTCCTCAAGAGTTTTCGGTTTATCGTTAGCCATATTCTTAAATTTTTTACTTTGTTAATATAAATATCTAGAAATAAAAAAACCCTATAAATAGGGTTTTATGATAAGGGAACCTCCCCAGATTTTATTTTATTTTTTAGTGCTTCTCCACTAACTTTTGTTTTTCTACTACCTTTAGCATTTGGGTTTCCTCTATTTGCAACTTCTTCAGCTTTTTCTTGCTCTTGCTGTTTTGACTTAATAAGCATCCCCATGTAGTACCTTCTTTCATTTGTTGGTAAATTTAAAACGTCATTATAACCTATTTTTAAATATTGCATACAAACAAATATTTCTTCCCATAAGGCTGGTTTATATTGGTAAGTCAGGCCAAAAAAACCTGAGGTTAAGGGGAAGAAAGGTAGAAATAGACTCACCTCTAGGAGTCTTAACTTCGATTGAAAGGTCAACACCACAATCTATTTTTTCAATATAATTTTTTAATTCTTTAGAATCTTTAATCCTCATCTTTTCAATAAAATCTTTAATAAAGTTTTTATCTCTATTACCATTAACTTCTACAAGTTGTCTTTCTAATCTATACGTATTTAAATTACTTACAGGTATTTCATTTTTTTCATCTTCCATTACTAATCTTTCAATAGTATCCAAATCACCTACCGTTAATAATTTAAATTTAATCTGAGCTTTTGAAAGCGGTAAATAAAAATCAAAATATCCTTCAGCATCTGGTTCTTGTGATAGTTTAATCGTTTTTAAGCTATTTAAATCCACCTCGCTTTCAAATGGATTACCATCTTCATCATACATTGTAATTGGGTACATTTCACCATAACTGGTTGCTCGCAACCATAACATAATAGCATTTCTATCACCAACATGCAAATCATTATATCTTAAATCTGGTTCTAATAGCTTCCTATTAATTAATATTTCCAAAAATTCACCACTTTGTAACAAATTTGGCGATGTTAAGATATTTTCATCCGCCGTTGTCATATACGCAACCTTAACATTTGGTTTTTTATTTTTATATAATTTACCTTCTGATGGTAAAGGAATAACATCAAAAGCTGCGTTATATTGTGGTTGACTCAGTTGTTGGATATATAAATCACTTTTATTCATTGTTAGTTTTGAAGTATCAATACTGCTTATTGGTGATTTAGGTTCTGATTTTAAAATAACCTTTTGTGGTGGTTCTTGATATTGTGGTTGTTCTTGATATTGCTGTTGTTGTTGTTGCTGATATGTTTGCTGCGGCTGTTGTTGATACGGCTGCTGTGTTCTTTCAGACGCAGAATTAAAACTATTTTGATACTGCTGAGTATTCTCAACATTTTTTCTTAATTGCTCATCTCTTAATCTTATTTGTTCTTCAGTTCTTTGTCGCATAGCCTCAACTGCCGACATACCAGTCTCATTCATTGAATTGTTGTATATCTCATTAGCAGCCTCAATTCTTTTTGCTTCGTAATCAGAATCAACATTAACAGGTTCTTGGGGTATATTTTGATTTTGTGGTGTGTTTGTAGGGAACACATTTGGTCTTTTTTCCATATTTAAAACGGTTTATTTATTATAAATATAGAATATTGATTTTTTTTGTAAATAGGGTTTACACTTTTTAATTTTTTTTGTAAATTTGTATATATGTTAAAACTAATAGTAAAAATTAAAAATTATTTTGTTAAAAAACAGAAATACAAAACCGCTAAATTTTTTCGAAATATAGAACTTAGATTACAAGACAATTAAAAATACCCCATGAAAATATCACAGGGTACTTTTAATATATTTTCTATAAATTAGAATAATAAGATAGCTCTATCAAATCTAAGTGTAGCGGTAATTTGAGCGATACCATCATCATCCATTGCTAAGTCACCAAAGCCAACGTTTGTAAGCATAGTACCATCTAATAACCATTTTTCTACAACGACACCAGTCGGGTCAAGCATTTCAAGTTCAACAGGTCTTTTGTAACCAGCTGCGTAACCTTGACGACCAGTAATAGATTCAGAGTGTAAACGAACCCACTCCATTATAGCTTGAGTAGCTGAAGGACCAATAGGGTCTCTAAAAGTAACATCAATAGTTTCCCAAGTAAATCTACCAATAACCCAAGTAGAAGTGTTTAAGAACGGAATCTCAACTTCATTTTGTGTGATTGAGGGTCTAGAAGCAGTTTCTAACCACCACTGTTGAATACCTAAATCAGCAGGGAAAGTAATAAGCCAACGATTCTTTTTCTTCGGTTCGTAGGGCAAGGGCATTTTCATGAGTAAATCGGCCATATTCTAAAAATTTTAATTTTTTTGTTTTATTATTATAAATATGTAGTTTTTTATTTTTTTATATTAAACTACGCATTATTTTTTTTATTCTTTCTACTTCTTCAGTTAATATTTTATTTTGACCATTAACTGATTCGTATGTTGCTGGCTTAAATGGTATTGATGATTTACCACCAGTTGTATCTTCATCATCATCGTCAGCACCACCAGACGTACCTGAAGACGCATCAGCAGCTGAAGCTCCAGCATCACCACCACTAGGCGGCGTAGCCGTAGGTGTTCCTGCCGAAGAACCACCAGTTGAATCACCGCTAGCAGTTGTGCCACCTTTTTTACCACCACCTTTTTCAGCTTTCATTTTTAATTCATGTAAATATTGAAATAAACTTATAGCGGTTACTAAAAAATTAATAAGGTTATTCTTAAATCTACCTCTGTCTTGTGCATCTTTAACAAATGCTTTGTTTTGAGATTTGAACGAGTAAGTTTTATCGGCCTCCTCAAGTTTATTAATGCTACCACCTAAATCAGCCATTTTATCAATCATATTACCGTGTTTAAATTTACCAGAATACACGGTAACAAATATATCATCAATAAAAGCTTTTAAGGCATTAACAGCTTGTTGATTTTTAGGGTCAATCGCAAATAATTGTTCAAAATTAGTTGCCATTATAGGGTTTGAATCTAACCCGCTTAAAATATTAGCCAATTTTTTATCGTTAGAACTATTTATTTTTTTTACTTTATTTCTAATTATTTCAACTCGGTTAATAAAATCTTCAAATGATTTAAGTTTATCAAACGATAAGTTTTTTTCTAATTTTTTAATTAAATCTTTATCTTTAATATATTTTCCTTCAAAAATATGATTATTATTTAATTTTGTATTTTCTTCAAAATTCTTTAAATCTCTTAATGATTTTTTTTCTCTATCTGGTGTTAATTTATTTGTTGATACAGAAGTTACCTTTTTTGGGTCTCCATCAATATTAACAATCGTTTCGTTAGGGTTTTCACTTTTTTCATCTGAAACAACACCTTTCATTCTATTTACTATTGGTCTACCATTTTCATCTTTTTTCTTTGTTGTTGTGTTCCAAACAACTTTTGCACCTGGTCTTATAGTTAAATTATCACCTGTAGCACCGCCAGCCCCAACATTATCAGCTGTACGAACACCTAACATTTTTCTATTATTAACAACAAATTTAAACAAGTTTTTTAAACTATTATATAAATCATCATTTGAACCGCTTCCAGTACTTTTATTATCGCCTTTACCATCACCTTTACCATCACCTTTACCACCTTCTTCTTTACCCTTGTCTTCAATTTTTTTAGGGTCTTGTGCTTCATTTTTATCAATTGTTGGACCATTTGGTTCGACAATACCAGTACCACCATCAAGATTTAACATTGATTGAAGTAAATCATTAAGCGTTTTTGCTCTAGATTGTCTTTGACCTTTCATTCTCATTATCTTAACAAGAGCACCTGCAGACAAAACAGCAAGTCCAATTGGGCCCAATACAGCACCAAATCCTTTTGCTGCAAGATATCCAGCGCCAGTTTTAATACCTGTTTTAATTGCTACCTTAGTAACAATTTGTGGTACCATTTTAACAAGAATAGATGTTAAATTTCTACCAGCAATTGTACCATATAATGTTGTGTTAGGGTTTAACTTACCTGTTCCAGATGCACCATCGTGGAACATGTCATTAAGTGTTTTATATTGATTTGGGTTGTTTACCAAATCATGAAGACCTTTAGCTGCTTCAGTTGGTTTCATCATTACACCACCTTTCTGACATAATAAATCAACGCCCTTATTAGCATCACCACCGCCAATTTGCTTAAGTGCGTCAACTAGTTCTTGTGGTTTTGAATTTGCGTTTAACGGATGTTCTGTAACACGACCTAAAAGTTTATAAACTCCTTCATTATTTTTAATATCGTTTAGTACTTCACTTTTTTGTTGAATTAACTCAGTTGTTGTTTGTGTGTCAGTATAGTTATATGGTTGGTCAAAAAGATGTTTAAACCATTCTGTATTTGCTAACCAACTAAATGCACCCATAGAACCACCAATACCAGCTAACAATAATGGTAACTTATTTGATTTAAGTGTTTTCATTCTTTCACTATCAAAATCTTTACCACCTTCACCGCGTTTAGCTTGTAATGTTTTTCTTACATTATCCGCTTCATCTTCATTAACCTCATCATCTGAGTCAATATCAAAACTTTCATCCAATGCTTTTAATTCTTCTTCTGACAACTCAATAACGTTTCCTTCAGCTTCATCAACAACAGAATAAGCCGCCGTTAAATCAACGTCTAAGAATTTCTGAACATAATCTTTAAGATGATTAATAAGACCATTAGCTTGGTCAATCGTTAAATAATCCTTATCGTTTGGATTTTTTAATGTTGAACCAACAATTGTATCATAAATTTTGGAAATTTCCATTATAGTGTCTAAGAAATCGGCACCTTTTTCATTGTTTGGAAATTCTGGGTTTTTTTCTTTTATTGCAGCATCTAAATTTTTAATAACCTCGTTACCCTTTGTATCTATGATTTGCTGAATTTTAGCTGCGGCCTCTTGGTCAATTTTTCCCTTGCCAAAAATTTTACCACCAGCCTTATATCTACCCAATTTAGATAGACCATATTTAATTTTTTCCCACATTCCTTCGTCAATCATTTCTTCATTCATTGTTGGGTCAACTTCAACCATCTCTCTTAACATGTGGTTGATAACAACATAATGTTGTTCTTCTGTTAATATAATTTTTTGCGGCATAATTACTTTTTTTATTATATAAATATCTGTTATTTTAGTAAAATTTAAAGTCTGGAAACTTTTTTAATACGAATTCTTTTACCCTTTCTGGGTTATATCCTAATAGTATCCCTATCTCGTATGTTTCCTCTGGTGTTTTGGTTGGTAGATAACCATCTCTTTTTCTAGCTATGCTAGCCAATCTTGTTGCTTCTTCTTCATGGCCGTCACGATAAAATACATACGCTCTATTTATACCCAGCGGAAAATACTTTAATCCTGATGCTTCTAATGCGTCAACATCGGCAAATGTTGCACCTCCGTAAAATCCAACACCTCTTTTTCCGTCAATAACTGTTTTTAATGCTCTTGGATGCGAATACGCGTCCTCTGGTTCAATCTCTTCTGATAAGTGTTCTTTAATAAGACCATATTGTCGTTCGGTTATTATTATTTTTGCCATAAATATAAATATCATATAAAATAAAAAACCCCCTGATTTAGGGGGGTTCTTTACTTATTCTATATTTAGTTCAAATTTCATATTACCACAATCCCATATTCTATCATAACCCTTAATTTTCATTATTTCAAATTCAGATAGTTTGTTATCAAAACCTTCTTTAACTAATACATCCTTTCTAAAATTAAACCTATGATACCTATTGTTATATTCACCTATTTTAACATACCAATAATTTGGTGGTGTATTTTCAATAAATGTAAACCCATTTTTATAATAAACAGTATTTTTATAATCTAAACCTGACCACCTAATGTCGGCATATGTTATTACTTTATTTGGTTTGTAATTATCAATAAAATATTTTAATAGTCTTGAAAACCCACCAACAACCCTGTGATTTTTTTTATTAACAAACCTCATTAATTCGTATTGATTTTCTTTATCACACCTACCCATTATTTTTCTTAATTTACCAAATGTAATCAGACTAACTAATTCGTTATCATAAAATAATCCAAGTCTTATTTTATCGATTGAAGAATCTTGAATATGGTTTTTATTTAAAAATTCATCGGACACTTTCTTATCAACGCTCATTATTGAACATTTTCTAGCATATATTTTTTTATTATTTATCATTAAAAAATTTGATAACCTAGAAAGTACTATATCTTTCTTATATAAAATTTCATCTTCAAATATATGAACTAATTTTATGTTTGATTCGTGCGCTAGCTTAGATTTATTAATATGGTAATTTCTATCCTTTTCACCATTTATCTCACTATGGTAAAAATTACCATTAACCTCGATTCCTAAATTATAGTCATGTAATAACAAATCTATTTCCTGCCCGCTTAATAGTTTTCTAGAATTATCTAAATGGTCAATATTATTTTCGTTTAAAAAATCACGTATAAATGCTTCTAATTTAGAATTTTTAACCAAAGGAAAACATTTTCTACATATTGGTATTTTACCAGAACCCAAAACTGTACTTGTAAACACGTTATTGCATTTTAAACATTTAAAATTATACGGCATAGATGTTGTCCCACTTTTATTTGCTGTATACTCATCTAATAACAATAAATTATTATCCTCTAATTTTGGTAATAAATTATTTATTTGTTTTTCTTTTAACGTATTCTTTAATTTGGTAACCAACCCTTCATGTTTCATTGGATTATCAACTCCGTACTTATCCACCAAAATTTTCTTTAACCCATTTTTAAACTCATTTTTTTTAAAAATGGAATCAACTCCGTGTTTTTCAAAAAAACTTTTTTTACTAGCTAATATTCTTTTATCTTTATTCTCCTTAATTTTTCCCCACTTTATCCTACATTCACCAGAACATAACTTTTTTTTATTGTTTATCTTAACTTCAAAATCATTGTTACACATATCGCATTTTCTAACCTCCCTAATACTTTCATCTTTTTTTCTACCTATCGTTTTGTTTTTGTTGGCAAATTCAAAATAGCAACTTCTTGAACAATACTTCTTATCCCTATGTTTATATTCGGCAATAAAATTATTATCACAATTAATACATTTTAATTCTATATTCATGGTATTATATTTTTTAATCTAACAAGGGCTTATCTACAAATAAATATTTGCAAATATACCTAAAAAACAAAAAAGGTGCAAATATTTGCACCCTTTTTTAATTTATTTTATTTTTTTATTAAATGTTATCAAATGAAGCCCCTGTATTCATAATATTAAATTCTACAATTATAAATTCTAGAGCTCTTGTTGGTTTAAGGTAAATCTTACCAGTTAATTGATTTCTATCGATATCTTCTGGGTCGTTACTTAAAACAACTCTGAAATCTACTAAACCTCTCTCGGTTCTAATGCTATCCAAGATTGGATTAACAAGTGACAAGAATTGATTTCTTACGATAGTATCATTTTGTTCGAACAACAATCTAATTGCCACGGCAGAGATAAGTTTTCTAGCCTGTAAAAGAAGTCTTCTAACATTGATTCTGTCAAGAGCACTTTCTTTAACTTGTAGAGTTTTATTACCCCAAATCTTAATACCATCAGACGTAAACGTTGCGATTGGGTTGATTCTGTTTTCGTAAAGAACGTCTCTTTCACTTAAAGTTAACTTCTTACGAGCCTTAATAGCGTCAACATCACCTCTTTGAATACCTGCTACTGCGAACCAAGGGAATGCAATGTTATCAGTTAAAGCGATGTTTCTCACAACGTCTCTTGTTGGCGGAACATAAACATACACATTATTCTCAGCATCAAGGATTTGAATCCAAGGCCAGTATGTCGCCGTGTAACTACTATCATACATATCAGATAAGCTGTCTGTTACATCACCAACTGTTAATACCGCCCCTGAAGAATCAGTATCAGGTGTTGTTACAACATATAAAGAGTCAGCCCTGTCTTGCTCAATCATTTCTATGCTAGCTTCAACAAGATTTGTATTATCAAACGTATCAATACCAGGCGTAGCAAACACATTAACGTTAACAGCTTCTGGGTTTTTAAATGTCCAGATACCCTCTAAGTAAGCGTAGTAATCAGATGTAATACCCAAATCACCGTTAGTTAGAGTTTTGTTTGCAAATGTACCTACCGCTAAACCAGCCGCACCCTTGGTACCATTGATAGTAAAGCTATCTAAGTTAGTTCTTCTTGTTCTGTAAGGGTCGAAACCATCGAATCCACCATAAGGTGCGAAAGTAAATTTACGAGCGTATACTTTCTCATATGGGCCGTTAGCTAAACCAGCGTCAGTTCTAAACTGCCAATCACCAGTGTCAAACAAGAATATTGGGCTATATGTGTTACCTGAATTATCAATAACAACTTTAACATTGTCAATTGTTGCACCTGTAGCATCGATATCCATGTGGAAACCTTTAGTTAAACCAGTCCACATATCATAATCTTGACCGATAGGTTTACCTTTGTAATCAAAGAAATCAGCATCGATACCAATTGTATTAGATAAACCTAAATAGTACTTACGCTTGTTTTCAAAAGCACCATATGTTTGCTTATACATTATGCTTGGTGTTTGAACGTCTGGGTTAGAGTTAATTTCATAATCTCTAACTGGGAATCCAACGAAACCAGCTGGGAATGCATCACTTGTATCAGAACTTTCATCAAGTTCAAGTAAAATGTGAGCAGATTTTGATGCGTATACACTATCTAATGTACCGATTCTTCTAGCAACGAAGTTGTTTGAAGTTGGGTCCATTGTACAACGTGTGTAAGCTTCGATGATATTAGGTGCCGCATCTGTATCATAAAAACCTCTTACCAATACATCAAACTCTCTTGTATCTGGTTTAATGTTAGCAATTGAAATTTTATATTGTTCGTTTGCTGCGTTACCGTCAGATATTGTCCAAATTCTAAATAATCTTAATAATTTATTACCTCTTAATTCTGATACAACATAAGGTGTAACAGCTGGTTGGTATTCTTGTAAGTAATCAGAGTATTGACCAGCGTAGTTAATAGTATTTAAATTAATACCTCTAACCTTACCGTCATTAACATAATCAACAAACATTTTATCAAAGAATTCTTCAACATATACTGCAGTTTCACCATCTAAAGCGGTTCTACCAAGAACTTTTGTTATGTAATTTCTTTGTGTTCTATCAAAAGAACAATCATAAGAGAATGCACCCTGTGTATTTGATGTACCAATTAAAGCGAATGAACCGTAAGGGTTTTGTTCTGCTGTGGTAATGCTTGAATTAAAATTCAATCCTGTTGTTGCACTAACTTGGAATACTGGTAATTGAGTTTGAGCATTAACTTTACCTCTAGAACGAAGTAAACTAACCAATTTATCCTCAACATCTGCGTATCCTTTACCAACAGTATATGTTGTAAAACCAGATGTTGTACCTGTTTTATACATTGATATTGAAGTACCTGAGTAATAGTTTACAACTGCAGATGTTGTACCTGTATTATAAAATAAACCAGTACCTGAATATACACCTGTAAAACCAGATGTTGTACCTGTTCTATATACTGTTAATGGGTCACCAGAGAAATATGTTACATTACCAAAAGTTGTACCTGTTTTATAGTTAATACCAGAACCAGAATAGAATGTTGTTACACCCGAAGCTTGACCTGATACGTAAGCGGCTGTTTGAGCACCACTATATTGTATAGTAAAACCAGATGTTGAACCTGTTATTAATCTAGTATTTGAAGTACCAGTATAATATTGAACATATCCACTTGTCAAACCAGTATAAATATTCGGTGTTGATGTTGAACCTGTACTTAAAATAATTGCAACACCATAAACACCAACATAAGTTGTTGCATTTATTGCGGTAAAAGAACTAGGAATACTTTGTACACTATATTGTAACCCAACATAAGTTCCAGGTACACTTCTTAAACCAAAATAATTACCTTGCAATATTCCAGCGGTTTCCATTGTATTATATGGTTCACTAGTTGTTAAATAAGTAACATTTACAGTGCTAGATGTTGTAGCGGCAGTAAATCGTATAAATGAACTAATAATTGGTGTTGAGCCGCTAAAACCTACCGAATTCTGATTTAAACTTTGTGGTGTTGTACCAGAAGTTATTGCAGAGAATACCGCAGAAGCACCAACATAAGATGAACCGCTTTGTACAAAACTAAGAGGTACACTAAACGATGTACCAACTGGTGCACCACTAAACAATGTAGCTAAACTAAAGTTACCCGCAGTATACATTGCATTAAGAACGTTATTATTGATAACATAACTTGTACTGTTTGTTAATGTATTTGTTTGATAAGTAATTAACGGATTAGCATTTATAGGTGTAGCAACACCACCTGTAAGACCAGTTGTTGTTGTGTTTAATGTTGCAGGAACAGTTACTTTACTTACAATAATATAACTTGAAGAGGCACCAGTATAAACCGCACCAGAACCTGTCATAACAAAAGGAATTACAGCTCTAACACCAGAATTTAAACTTGGTAATGACGCTAAACTAAATAAAGAAGCACCATAAAATGCGCTTGTTAACGGGTCTGAAATTACAGTATTTGTTAATGAACCGCCAGTTGTTGCTGTATAACTAATTAATGGGCTGTAGTTTGCCGTTGTTGAAACACCTGTACTAGATGCGTTGAAATAGTATGGGGTAATACCTGTTTGTGTTACCGTATACACCGAACTAGCACCAGTAAACGTTAAACCATTATATATAAATGATGCAGGAATTAAATTAGTTGTTCCAGTTGCTGTTGCAGGTAAACCACTTAAAGTAAATTTACCAGCTTGATATAAGCTACTAGTTAATAGGTCTGCAATAGTTGCGGTGATTAATGTATTACCAGTTGTTGCTGTATAATTTATAAATGGTACAAAACTACCACTAGTTGTAGCTGCGGTTGTTGTTGTGTTAACACCACTTTGTGTTAAGCCAGTGGCAATTACAACGTAGTTAGATTCATTACCAGTAAAACTAGTACCAATATTAACGTAGTTTCTAGCTATTGAACCAGTTGCACCGATTGCTAAACTAGACAAACCAGTTAAACTAAAGTTTGAATTATTATAACCAGCGTTTGTATTTGGTTCGTTAATTTGAACGGCAGAAAGAACACCACCAGTTGTTGATGTGTAAACAATAAATGGATTTGTATTTGCGCTGCTAATTAAACCAACACTAGCAGCACTCAAAGTCATAGTTGTTGTACCTGCAGAAATAAGTGTATAAACCGCACCTGCACCACTATAATTTGAACCACCAACGTTTATAAATGAATTAGAAATAACACCTGATTGACCTAATGTCAAATTAGGTAAAGCACTAAGACTAAAATTACCATTGTTATAAAGGTTTGTTAATAGGGTATCATTTATAGTTACTGTAACCAAATTATTTAAAGCGTCTGCTGTAAATGATGCAAATGGGATAATACTTACATTTGTTAGTGTTGCACCTGTACTTGTTGGGTTTAACACATTTGGTGTTGAACCAGCATTAACAACATACAATTGACTGCTAGCACCTGTGAATAAACCGCCAACTTTTGTTACTGGAACACTCAATGATAATATTTGACCATTTGTTAATGTTGGTAACAAAGCTAAACTAACACTACCATTGTTAACCAAATAACTTAATAATGGGTCACTAATAGTTGTACCTATTAATACGTTAGAGTTTGTTGCAGTATATACAATACTAGGATTATACGAGCTTGTTGTTGCTGTTATTGTTGAATTATCCAAAGCAGCATCCATCGTTATACCCCAAGCCTTACCCGCATCATAACCAGAAAAACCAAGAATTCTTGTGACGAATAATTGGTTTGATTGTGATAAATATGATTTTGCGATGTATGGTAATTCATACAAAGGTGCACCATTTCCGTCTGGACCGTTTACCAATGTATTATTTAAACCACCAAAAAACGATTGAAACTCGCCGTAGTTACTTACGAAAATAGGTTGAAATGCTGGTCCTTTGGTTGTTTCACCCACCAAACCCAATGTCGTAACACCTACTTGACGTGTTACAAATGTTAAGTCTTTTTCTGAGGTGTAGACACCTGGACTAACGAATACTTTTTCTGCCATGTTATTTTTTTTTACTTTTTTTAAAAATTATTTCTTGTTACTAAATAAATATTCAAGAAAAACCGAAAATTAAATATATAAGGATAAATATTTGAAATTTACCATTCTAGTGATTTTCATGTGAATAATAAAAAAAAATAAACGATTATACATCAAAATTAAAAGATTACCATGGTAATGGTAAATTAACAATTTTAGGTTCTATTTTTTCATTAATCATAATATCTAATTTCTCATTTAAACCATTAATATCCTCACTTGCTTCAATCCAGCTAATTACATCATTTTCGTTTAAACTATTATAATCAACATATTGGCCACTCAATTTATTAAAGTTTGATTGCCCTTCAATATTAGCATAAAAACCACTATCTGATGTTGCATTATACCTCCAATTAACGGTTGTAACAAAGTTTCCATAACCCTCAAAATTCGGTATTACACTAAGACTATAAATAATCCATTTATATGTTCTAGGATATACAATATTATATATTTTAATTTTAATTTTATTTTGTAATATACTGGTATTGTTTGAAATTGAAACTGCGTTTATTAAATCATTCGTGGTTGTTGATGTATAAGACTGCTCTTCGGTATAATAATTTACACCATCAATATATGATGTGATATTATTTTCATTTGTGCCAATATATCTCCAATTAATTCTAGAGATATAAGTTATATTATCCTGAGCGTCATAAGATTCTACAAAATCTAATATTTCAAAATCGTATGTTATTATCATATTATTTATTTTTTAATTTTTATGTTACCATGTATAAACCCTTACTTCACCGCGACCACCATTACCACCAGCACCACTATTTCCAGTATTTGTGGCAGCACCACCACCACCGCCACCACCACCTGGTGAACCACCATTACCTCCATTAGCACCATTAACATTACCAGTAAGAAAACTACCACCACCGCCACCACCACCAGTGCCACACTTTATTGAATTTCCATCTGTACCTGTACCGCCAGATGTTGGTGTTGTACTGCTATTTGAACCAGCCGCAGAACCATTTCCAGCTATATATGACATAACTGTTCCGCCAGATGAACCAACTGCTGATGCATTTGCTGCGGTAGAACCACCTCCACAACCACCACCAGCACCACCAAAAATCGAACTCCCACCATCTTTAGTTACTAATGTTGTAATTCTACTACCACCAGCACCACCACCAAATTCTGCATTTCCTGCCCCCAAACCTGCTGTTGCTGAAGGTAGACCAGATGCACCTTGCCCCGCAATAGCTATAGTTGTTGCAACACCAGGCAATCCACCACCATATGCTGATGCTGATGTAGTACCACTTAATCCAGCTGAACCAGTACCACCACCACCACCACCTACTTGAGCAGTAGTTGCTGATATCCCACCAGCACCACCACCACCACCATAACCAACTAATTGAGTTGTACCAGAACTAAAAGAAGAGTTTTGACCATTAATACCACCAATACCAATACCTGTTATAGTCACAATAGAACCACCAGTACCACCTGAACCAACAACTACTGGCTCACTACTTGACAAATCGCTAGCCAAATAAAAATTATCACAATAAGCACCACCACCACCACCTGTTCCACCTGTTCTGGCAGTACCACTATTTATTTTTGCTCCACTACCACCACCACCACCTGCACCAATACATACCACGTACACAAACTTAGCACCTGTTGGTTTTACCCATGTTGAACTACCAACATTTGTAAATATTTGAACATTTGGTACTTCATTTACATTATTATTTATTGCCATATTTTTCTATTTATTTTTAAAATGAATAAACTCTTACTTCACCTCTACCACCAGCTCCACCATTACCAGCCCCGATATCAGCACCACAACCACCACCTCCGCCACCAGCAGCAACACCCCCATCACCCCCATTACCACCAAGAGTATTTGGTGTTATTGTTCCTCCACCACCACCACCACCTACACCAAACGAAGTTCCAGTACTTCCAGATGTTGGTGAAGCACCATTTGCACCTCCTGAAGCGCCACCACCAACCGCATATGAATTACTAGTACCTCCAGCTGTTGAATTTACAAGTATAGTACCTAAAGTGTTTGAGGTTCCACCAGCACCACCACCTCCACCACCAAATAATGATGAACCTCCAGCACCAATTGCTGGTGTATTACTACCATCATGACCACAACCACCTCCACCACCATATTCAGCTAACCCAGCATTAGTTGCGTTACTACCACCACTTGCCCCTGTGCCACCGACACAAGTTTGAGATGCTACAGGACTCACTGAGGCATAACCTGGTTGTCCGCCGATAGCTACCAAAGAATCACCAACACTTCCAGCACCACCAGTACCTCCACCACCTCCACCACCAGCACCTATGGCAATACCACCTCTAGCACCACCTCCACCACCATAACCAACCAAATATGTTGTTGTTCCAGTGCCAAAAGAAGAATTACCACCAATACCACCAGATGTAGTTACGCCCGAAAGACCAGCAAGACCTGCAGTACCACCCGAACCAACAATTACTGGTACAGTATTACTTAAATCACTAGCATTAAATATTTTATATACAAATGCACCACCACCACCACCAGCTCCACCCCATTTAGGTGCTGTTCCTAAAGAGTATGATGCACCACCCCCACCCCCACCAGCTCCGATACATACAACATACACAAATTTAGTACCTGTAGGTTTTGTCCAAAAAAAAGTGCCAGCCGTATCATATATACTTACGTTCTTAACTAAATTTATACTACTATTTATTGCCATATTTTTATATTTACCATGAATAAACTCTTACTTCACCACGACCACCGCTTCCACCTCTACCAAAACCTGTTGTAACTGGCGAGCCAGCACCTCCACCACCTCCACCTCCACCTGGGGCACCACCAGTACCACCAGTGGCCCCAGTTGTAGCGTTTGACGCACCCCCACCGCCACCACCTGCACCAGATTCATACGAATTTCCATTTGAGCCAGTTCCACCAGAAACTGGTGTGTCGGCACTAGTACCCGATAACCCACCTGTACCTCCAGTATACATCCCACTATTACCACCATATTGTGGTTGATAATATGTTGAAACAGACCAACTACCACCACAACCACCACCACCACCACCAAATAAGGAATTTCCACCAATACCCCTTTGAGTCGCACCAGCGGCAGCTCTACCACCACCCCCACCACCCCCATATTCAGCATTTGCCCCATCAGTGTTAGCTGCTGCAGAACCACCACCACCAGAACCACCAATAGCAAAAGCAGTTGTAGCTCTTGTAGCTCCATTTGGGTTTCCGCCAACACCACCAGTAGTATTAGATGCACCAACAGTACCAACACTTGCTGTTCCACCACCACCACCACCACCACATGTGCTTCCAGCAGTATTTCCAAGACCACCACCACCACCATAAGCAGTTAACTGGGTTGCACCAGAACTAAAACTTGAATTTCCGCCAACAGAACCAACAGCACTTGTTGAAGCACCACCAGTACCACCTGAAGCCACAATTATAGGTTCGGATGAAGACAATTGCGATGCACTGTATAATCTTTTAACTAACGAACCACCTCCACCACCAGCACCACCACCTTTAGTCGTACCTATGGCTGCCGCTTGACCAGCACCTCCACCACCTCCACCACCAATACATACTACGTATACGAAATTAGCACCAACTGGCTTAACCCATGTTGAAGCTCCAACATTTGTAAATATTTGAATATTTGAAACTGAATTTATACTATTATTTACAGCCATAAAACAATTAATTTAATGTAATTGTACCAACAGCAGATACAACAGTAAATACTGTATTTGCGCTAGTACATATTAATTTAATAGAGTCCCCATTATTTTGAGAAACTAAACTACCACTAACACCCTGCGTTGTTGTAACAATACCAAATCGTATTAACTGATTATTATTTTGTGTTATAGTAAATAAATTATCTGACGCAGAGATAACTTCAATACTAGTACCCAATGTTGCACCTGTTGGCAGGGTAATTGACGTTGTACCTGTTGTTATGTATCCGTTTCCAGTTGATGCTGTTATTGGTGAAATCGCATATTGCCATGTGGTACCACCACCAGCTGATATACCTGTAATTGTATTTCCATTAACACTACCTGTTCCAGATAATGTAATAACACCTGTTGTACTATTATACGTTCCACCAGTAACCGCATTTACATTTTGATATGTTGTTGCTGATATTGTATTAGCTGTTAATCCACTAATGAAACTAGTTGCTCCGCTAACCGTACCACCAGTAAATTGTGTAATACCACTTACATTAAAAGTGCCACCAGTATTATTTGTAAATATAATTGTACTACCAGCAGCACTATATGTACCACCAGTTACGCGAATATCTATAGGTAAATTAATATATGTTGTTGCTGATATTGTATTAGCTGTTAATCCACTAATGAAATTAGTTGCACCACTAACTGTTCCTCCACTCTTATCAAATTTATTACTTATATTTGTTTGAATTGTTTGAATTATTGAACACCCACTTAACGTATCACAAG
>Ga0214921_10004490_pt1 | contig 20486 bp, 23 predicted proteins | sample LL1505_MetaG_FD_177992 | JGI IMG/M metagenome (GOLD analysis project Ga0214921, IMG submission 177992) | Freshwater microbial communities from Lake Lanier, Atlanta, Georgia, United States - LL-1505 | ecosystem: Environmental > Aquatic > Freshwater > Lake | place: USA: Georgia | collected...
TCGTCTTAAACAAAAGAAAGAGTTGGCAAGAAATTGTTAATAGCGTTGAAAAGAATGAAATTCCCGTCAGCATACTTCAACAGATTTCAGTTGAATTAGTTGACGGGACTGAAGTTACCATCAATGTTAAAGAACTTATCCTGGAAGGTTACGATCCTCACGATATTCAAAATTTGCTGGATGAAAAATTTACTCAACTGGACGAGTACATTCAGAATGTGGATTTTTTCGTGGATATCGATGCTGTGGTGGACACGGTTCAACCCGAGACTGACCGAGTATTAAAGAATCTATGATTGCAGCAATTTTAGCAGCCACACCCACAGGTGGTATTGGTTTCAATGGTACCCTGCCCTGGCCCAAAAACTCTGAAGATCTGAAATGGTTCAAACACCACACTGAAAATCAGATTGTCATCATGGGCCGCAATACCTGGGAAGATCCCGCCATGCCCAAACCCTTGCCCAACAGAATCAATTATTTGGTCAGTTCTGTCCTGCCAGAGACCAAATATCGTGGGTTAATCAAATGGATTCCTGGAAATCCTGTGGAAAATATTCTGAAAATAAGTCAGGAGCATCCTGACAAAACAGTGTTCATAATTGGTGGCCAACAATTGTTTGAGTCATGTGAGCCCATCATTGAACGAATATATTTTACCAGAATCAAAAACAACTATCGAACTGACGTCAGGCTTAATTTATCCCAATGGATGTCTGAATTTCAATGCAGATCAGTCCGACCCACCACTGATTGCACCTACGAAGTCTGGGAAAGAATCAAGCCCAGCTCCCAGACATCAGTCTGAAAATCCTGTATAATTATTGAATGAAAACTTATCTGGACGCACTCGAACATGTGCTAACACACGGGGAAGCACGAGATGATCGTACTGGTGTTGGTACCATTGGTACATTTGGTCTACAAATGCGTTGTGACCTCAGACAGGGGTTTCCAGCAGTAACTACCAAAAAATTGGCTTTCCGAAGCTGCGCGGCTGAGTTGCTGTGGTTTCTGGAAGGCAGCAATGATGAACGTCGACTAGCAGAAATCACACACGGCACCAGAGAAGGTGTCGCCACCATCTGGACTCCTAACTCCCTGGCGCCTTACTGGCGACCCCGAGCCAAATTCACAGGCGATGTGGGACGCATCTACGGTGTGCAGTGGAGAGATTTTGGTGGAGTGGATCAAATTGCAGAATTGATTCAGGGCATCAAACAGGACCCTCTGAGCCGTAGGCACATATTGACAGCCTGGAATCCCCCCGAGATTGACAACATGGTCCTGCCTCCCTGCCATGTCATGTCCCAGTTCTATGTCACTCGAGACTGGAGACTCAGTTGTCAATTATATCAGCGCAGTTCTGACATGTTCTTGGGCGCTCCATTTAATATTGCCAGTTATAGTCTGTTGACTCATATGATTGCACAGGTGTGTGATCTGGGTGTGGGAGAGTTCATACACTGCATAGGCGATGCGCACATTTATACCAATCACCTGAATCAGGTCCAGGAGCAACTGTCCAGATCTCCCCTACCTCTACCCAAATTGTATCTGAACCCTGGCGTCAATGACATATTCAAATTTACACTAGAAGACATCAGTCTGGAGAACTATGAACACCATGGACCAATTGTCGCAACAATGGCAGTCTAACGAAACTCATCACAGACGTCGTGTGATATTCTACACTGCCAAGCTGCATTTTGAAGAAACCCTGAAGATGAACACCAATCAATTATTCTGGGAAGCAGCTGGACATTTTAAAGACACCAGAGAATATGCCTGGGTGGAAGACAATGCTGTGGCCTTGCAATGGGCTGAAGACAGCAATGTGCTGGCCTGGCACAAGCAGGTGGTTTTTTACGGTGATCTGACAGAAAGACAATACATTGACTATGCTCTGAGATTTCTGTAATATATACTATTATGAAAAAATATACTGTGGAACTCATTGAAGACGGCGATGATCTGGTGTTGCCATTGCCAGAAGAAATCATGACTGAATTGGGTTGGAACATGGATGACATTCTAATCTGGACTGACAATAAAAATGGCACCTGGTCGCTGACTAAAAAGGCAGAAAAATGAAAGTTTACTTGAGCAAATATCGCAATCACTGGATTAGCCCCTACACCATCTGTGAACGTGTCTGCTGGTGGCGTGAAATCGATTATGACGAGCCCTGGGTAAAAACTGTGAACCGTATTCTGGAGCCTGTGTGTGAAGTTCTAAAAAAGATTCTGGACTGGGTACATCCTGAAGTTCGTTATGTAAAAATTGATCGCTGGGACACCTGGAACATGGACAGCGCACTGACTCCCATTATCCTGCCCATGCTCCGACAACTGCAATCAACCAAGCACGGGAGCCCACATGTGGCGGATGAAGACGTGCCAGAACATCTGCGTTCAACTGCAGCACCTCCCAAAGCCGACGAATGGGACACTGACGAACTGTGGCATGATCGCTGGACCTGGGTACTGGAACAGATGATCTGGAGTTTTGAACAACTCAACTCAGATTGGGAAGCACAGTTTCATTCTGGTGAGCATGATATCTATTGGGAAAAGACTGGAGAAACTTCATTTAATTCCATTACCAATAAAATGGAAGGCATTAGTGAAATGAAACATGGTCCCAATCATACTGCCCGATTTGATGCAGAAGGTTATCGCACCCACAGTGATCGAATTGATCTGGGCCTGCGTTTATTTGGTAAATATTTCCGAGCATTGTGGAACTAATGAAAATTCTTGTGCACACTGTTAACATAGGTGATGTTGAAGATCCTGAAATTTACGCTGCGGAACCCCTGTATAACTGGGAACACACAGAGCAAGGACAATGGTTGCAGGCAAACAGTTATCAAGAGATGTGTTATACAATAAAAGATGATCCCAGAATCTGGGGGCATCGGGTCTATGTCTGGGCGTGGTTAAAAAATCAAGACTTGACTTATTATACATTACGATGGGGCGATACCCTATCGCATAATACAACAGGGTAAAGACCATGAGTAAACTTACAGATTTAATGAAGTCAGCATTGGATAAAAAACAATCAAGTGATCACGGCACAACTAAGGTAAACAAAAACACCAAGGGAAAGGTCTCCGGCAGCCAGGTCAGCATCAACAAACCAGCAAAGAAATCTGCGGGTCGAGGTCGATGAAGTTTCTGGTGACCGGTGGAGCCGGTTTCATTGGTCACAATGTTGTCCGGATACTGGAATCTCAACAACACCAATGCGTGATCGTTGATAATCTGACTGACTATGGCATCTTGAATGCTCGGGAATTGGCATACTTGTCTGAACATCGACTGAGCCAGGTCGCTGCCAGACACTGTAACGTAGATATTCGAGACTGTGTGGCCATTGAGCATCAGATGGCAGCATTTAAGCCAGACGTTGTCATACACCTGGCCAGTTTTCCCAGGCAGAAAGCTGCAGAAAAAAATCCCCGATCAGCCAGTGAGGTCATGATCGCTGGGCTAACCAATCTGTTGGAAAGTGCCCGACACCACAACGTAAAAAAGTTTGTGTATATCAGTAGTTCCATGGTCTACGGTGACTTCGCTTCAGGAACTGCTGAACTGGCGCCTTGTCAGCCACAGGGCAGTTACGGTATATTGAAACTTGCAGGCGAGTGGCTGGTGCAGGATTACCATCGCCTGGGGTTTTTCGACCACACCATTGTCAGACCCAGTGCAGTTTATGGAGAATGGGATGTGGAAGATCGAGTCATAAGTAAGTTTATAACTCGTGCGCTGCGTGGTGAGTCCATCACCGTTCACGGGGCCAGTGAAGTCCTGGATTTCACTCATGTATCTGACACTGCACAGGGCATAGCACTGGCAGCCACCAGCGATCAGAGTAGTGGTAAAATCTACAACATCACCAGATCAGCTGATCAGGAATCCACATTGCTTGATGCAGCAAAATTGATTGTAGACATCGCAGGACAGGGTGAAATTGTAGTGGCAGATCGTGATGCCAGGTTCCCACGCCGAGGACATCTGGATATCACCCAGGCCCGAACCGATCTGGGGTATGATCCCAAAGTTGATATTACAGAAGGTTTTACCAGATATTATGAGTGGTACAAAGAAAATCCCCTTCTTTGGTCTTGACAGACAATACGCACTACTGCGTGACGAAATATTGGCCGTCACCGATGAAGTCTATCGAACCGGACAAGTTCTGGATGGCGAATACACACGAAAATTTGAACAAGCCATGGCCATCAGAACCCAGCGACGGTTTGCAGTGGCTGTCAATAGTTGCACTCAGGCACTGATATTTGCTCTGAGATCAGTGGATCAAATTCAATCTGACCGTGTACTGATCCCCACACAGAGTTTTGTAGCCACGTTGAATTCAGTCATGGAATCAGGACTAGAACCGGTGTTCTGCGACGTCAACCCCATAACTGGGTTGATTGATCTCAGTCGAATCATGGTCAACTATAATGAAATCAATGCCATCATGTATGTGAATCTGTTTGGCAACATTGTGGACTACGATAAACTCCGGACCTATCAGGAGATTTTTGCTGACAACGGTGTTCATATAATTGAAGATGCTGCACAGAGTTTGGGTGCAAGTTATTCGGGAATACCCAGTGGCAAACTGGGCGATGTCAGTTGTCTGAGTTTTGATCCCACAAAAAATTTACCAGCCTATGGCAGTGGTGGCATGGTATTGACTGATGATGTTGGCGTATTTGAAAACTGCCTGAGCCTCAGAGACAATGGCAAGTATCATGACCACACTGTGTCAGGTACTAACAGTAAAATCAGCGAGGCCGACGCCGCTCAGCTGCTGGTTAAATTGCAATACTTTGATGGCTGGCAGGCCCGACGTCGTGAAATTGCTGAATATTATTCAGATCAACTTACAAGATATGTGACTGTGCCGCCCATAGATGCCAGAGTTGAGCCAGCCTGGCACAAATTTGTCATACATTCTTCACATCGTACCAGAATCAGAAAGTCTTTGGAAAATGCCGGCATTGAGACCAGGGTTCACTACAGTCGACCACTCAATCTCAACAGCATTGGGTTTGCCTATGATCGGGGACTGCTGGCCACAGAAGGTGCTGAAGAATTTGGACGCACCTGTCTGAGCCTGCCCATCTACCCTGAACTCACTGATTCCGAGGTGGAGACAGTGGTGGATCAGGTCAGGCTGAGTGTTGACTCAGCCAGAAATTCCTGAGCCAGGCCCACTCAAAAGTCTTGAGTAGTTGCTGATAGTCACCAGCCACTGTGTCATAATACTTGACAGCATCTGCTGCGCCCTGCAAGCTCCATTCGGCATGCTGGCCCTGGGCTTCTGACAACCAGAGGTTCAGTCTATAGCGACTTTCGATGCTGTCGGTTTTCTCCACGTGCTCCCGGAGTTTAACAACTTCTCTGAATGCAGTGCGCCAGGTCAGCTCGGGAGTGGTGTTGTAATGTGCCACTGCACTCAACACTGGCACCACCGCATGAGGCTTACTCAGAGTAAAGTCCAGGCCCGGTGCATCTGTCTCCAACACCAGTTGTCGATTGTAGGCAATGATGCCCATGTGACCGTATTCCAGACCATTGACTGGGTTGCGACTGTGGAAGATATAGTGCTTGGCTTCCTGTAACCGGTCGGGTTGCCAACTCCAGTCAAAATTCTCGACCACTTCCAGTTTAGCAAACACTGTGAAGAACCAGGCAGTGTCGCTGAGTTCAGCTGCGGCTCGATAGGCATTGGCACGCCCATCGATGTTCTGAACACGTTTAACGGGTCTGCCTGCAATGTTACACAAATGCTCATACCAACGTTCTGCGTCGGGTTCACCATTGCTGATGTAGATGATATCCAGATCGGGTTCTTTTATGGTCCGTTGCTTATCGATATAGGGATAATCATAGGCTTGTGTATTAATGTGAATTTTCACGTCTCTGGGAGCCAAAATCACGCTATTTCCACGCGAAAAAGTGTGAATTTTCTTGTCTTTGGCATACCAAATGGCAGGTTCGTATACTAGTGCACGATCTTGAACGAACTCATGATTGGGCACGAACCAGGTGTAGGGGTGTTCAAAATTATGATTTTTAAGCACATCAACTGCCGAGTCAGCAGCGTAGCGAACCACCGGTACTGGTAATCTGGGAACTGTCTGTTCTGAACAGTAGTTCACCGTATCAAACCAGTCCAGCAACTCCAGTTTTTCCATTTGTTTCTGAAAACTTGGAACATGTATATAAAATGTGTCTCCGCGAGTCTGCTGGCCACTGGGGAATACGTGCATCATTTCACGTTGCCAGGGTTCAGGTTGCCAACTGAAATCAAATCTGGTATAGTCGCACAGGCTGCTGATGACCCACACATACTCAGTGGTCACAGTGGCCATGATACGACGCAGAGTTTCCAGATAACTGTCAACAAATCTGGTGCTCCGGATATCAGGGTATTTCTGACTGAGTCGCTGATACTGATCAGTGGCGTTGCCATGACTGACCCAGTAGATGTCGTGTAGGTCATCGGGTATCATGACTGGCTGGTCTCGAACGAAATTTAGATTGGGGAATTGTTCAATGCTACCAGCCCACTGAGCATGTCGTTCGAATTCGTAGCGATTGATTAAGAAAGTATCTGACCACTTCTGCCATTGTGACCCAAACACATGAGTCATATAACTTTGCCAGGGCTGGGCATGCCAGGTGAAATCGAAATCGTCGTAGACGTTTTCGCTACTGATAACCCAGAATTTACCAGTCTTAGACCTTGCTAGACATCGCGCAATGGTGTCCATGATGCTGTTGGCATATCTGATCCTGTGTATGCCAGGATAACGCTCTCGTAGGCGCTCATAGCGCGTCTTGGCACTGGCATTGTTTTTATCAATGAAAAAGATATCCAAAACTTCCAATACTGGCTTGTCTTGTTGTTGGGGAGTGGGGACGGGACCTGCAAATTTAATTTCGGTTGCACCCGGCACCGTGTAGGTGAGCCCAACAGTCTGCTGGAATTCAGTACCAAAGTGATAGATGTAGGGCGGGTCTTGTGGATGAGGAACCCAACTGAAGTCCACCTGATCGGCATTGACTTCTTCTGGTACTGACCAATGCGTTGGGTCCGGCAATGTTTTGGCTATCAGAACATCCAGATATTTTTCCTGTGTTGCGCCGGGTGTGTGATATTCGGGGCCACCCACTGCATTCCATACAGTGGGAAATTTATAAACGTAGGGCTCTTCTGCAGGATGTGGTGCCCAGCTGAAATCAAAACTGGTTCGATCAACATTTGCTGGCACCACCCAGTTATCCATGCTGCTCAGTGTTTTAGCCTGAAAGTCTTCCAGAAACTTAATATCAGTGGCACCAGGCACACGATATTCGGGACCACCAATTCGGTCCCATCCCCATTTGACTGGAAATTGATAGATCAATGGTGGATCTGTGGGATCGGGACACCAGGAGTAATCAATGCTGTCAGGGTCAATATTATCAGGAATGTACCAATAATCTTTATTGCCCTGTGTCTCTGCAATTATGATATCAATATATTTGTGTTCAGTCGCGCCCGGCACTCGAAATTCCACACCACCGACATTTTGCCAACCCCATTTTACTGGAAAATGATAGACATATGGTGGATCCAAGGGATTGGGATGCCAGGTGTAGTCCACTGTGTCGCTGTTGATGTGTTCAGGAACATACCAATTATCTGTTCTGGGCAATGATTTGACCACAAATGCATCTGATAATTTAATTTCGGTTGCACCAGGAACAGTATATGTTACCCCACTAGCACTTTGATGTTGACTAGGGAAGTGGTATATGTAAGGTGGATCCAAGGGATTGGGATGCCAAGAACAAGCCACGCTGGCACTATCGATATGGTCAGGCATGTACCAGTTTTCTAATGATTCCTGTCTTGATACAATTGCATCATCTCTGAAATGCCAATTCCGGGTTTTTACCGTGTGTTTATTGGCAAGATAGGTGCCACCACATGTCTGCCACTGACTGGGCCAGACGTGAACGAACTCACTTTGCCAGGGCACCGGGCGCTGATCAAAATCGAATTCGCTGTAATCGTTGTTGCCATCAATAAACCAAAAGAATTTGGTCCGACTAAGCGCAGCAGCAGCGTCTAAATCTCGAGCCGGTTGCTCAAATGGAAAAAGTCCGGGTTTGGGTCCCTGATAAAATACATCAAACATGGATTTTTTCTACTTTAATCCCGCAGCGTTTTAGAAATTCAATGCCAGACGAGCATCGATAATCCACTGTATAGTAGACTGCAACGACGCCACTCTGATAAATTAATTTGGCACAGTCAATACAGGGACTATGAGTGATGAACATGCTGGCGCCAGCACCACTTTCGCTGGAACGAGCCAGTTTTGAAACTGCATTTGATTCAGCGTGGAGTACTTCGGGTCTGGTTTTTAACCGCCTGAGATAACTGCCACCATCCTCGTCTTCGTGCCACTCCCAGCCCTCTTCTAGAAATTTGTAAACCTGACTTGGGTCGTCCCATTCTATTTTTTTCTCCCAGAATTCGCAATTGTTGTCCCAGCCGGCCGGCATGCCATTGTAGCCGATGCTGATAATTCTGTCATCTTTGACTACTAATGCGCCAACTTTAAGCCTTCTGGCTGTACTACATTCAGCATAGATATGCGCAGCTCGCATATGTGCCTGTATGTGTTTATTCTTCATCCGTGACTTCCATCCAGGTATAATCACCCAACCATTTGATCTGACAGATATAGTTGTATTCCTCTGGGGCACCGCAACTCCAGCCAGTGGGCCCCTGGTGACACAATCTAGTATACTGCTTTTTTGTATCATACACAAGCCAGTATTTCTGCCCGTGATAGGTCCGAAATTCATAATGAGCCTGATGCACCATGTCGGTGATATCCAGACGGCGTTTAAGATCAGCTGCTTGTTTTTGTAGCACTGACACCAAATCCATGATGCGGTTGTACTCCTGCATGCCATGCATACGTGCAGCATTGACCATGACATCTTTCTGTTTGGTCACAGGAACCAAATCAAATGCAGGGCCGCCCACATCGGTGGGGTATGGTGTAATATTTCTGTTGAAAAATTCCACCAGAGAGTTACCTACGTTGGCATCATAACTTTCTCTGCCCTTGGCACGATTGGATTTTTTAGACATTAGGAACCGTCAGCGGAAATAAGCTGTTCTGCAATATAATCGGCCCAAAATTCTGAATTTTGCACAGATACCTGAATATTAAACTGACTGGGAGATTCAAACAGCTGATTGGTATCAGCAAATCTACTCTCTGTTATAGTATCCATCCAGATCACATAATCAGCCGCAAATTCATCACGCAACTGCTGTGTGGGTGCCACAAAATCACATATAACGAATTCTGATTTTGAACTATCAGCCAGACTTTTCATGCGGCTTGCCTGCCTGAGACGACCGACATCAGTAAAGTCCCAATCGTCTGCCTGCTGTCTGACCTGATCAGCATTGTACCAGTCCGCAGTTCGACCCAATTCAACAAATTTATTTTGTAATGCTTGTGCCAGGGTAGTCTTGCCACTGCCCGGCAATCCCATGATCAATATTTTCATGACATAACCTTTACATTATACAACTGCTCAAATCTGTCTGCATCTGCACGATCATCCACCATGGGCTCACCTCGTATGTTCAGACTGGTATTCAGTAACATGGGGCAACCAGTCTGTGCATACCAGGATTCCAATAATTGTCTGATGCCGCTGCCACAATTTTCAGACACTGTCTGCACTCGACTGGTTCCGTCCACATGTATTATAGCAGGAAATTGCTCAGGATGCCGACATTTGGCTGTGACCTGCATGTATGGACTGGTGGCAAAACCCGTTGGCATTTCAAAATAGTCGTTGGCGTGCTCTTGTAAAATCACCGGGGCAAATGGTCTGAACTTCTGCCGACGTTTGATTTCGTTAACTCTGTCTTTGATTTCAGAACCACGCGGGTCTGCCAACAGACTTCGATTGCCCAGAGCTCTGGGCCCAAATTCTGCTCGACCACTAGCCACGCCCACAATCTGACGGGTCAATAGCTCATTTATCAGACCATCAACAGGGTATGGACCAGGAATGTCTGTGCCCAGATAGGGGTGCTGCCAGTTTATTCGTCCACCATAAGCCAAAGCTGCGGCTCCCAGACTGCTACCACAATCGCCGGGATTGGGCATGATCCAGATGTTGTCAAAATATTGTCCCAGTCTGGCGTTTGCTGAACAATTTAAAGCGACTCCGCCCATGTAAACCAGATTCGTGCTCCAGCCGAATGCCCTGGCTCGTGTCATTACACTGGCCAGACAAGTTTCCAGAGTCTGCTGGGCACTGGCCGCGATATCAAAATCACTCATGTCTGGTCGATAATCATCAGCACCAGTATGAAGATTCCGTTTAAACTCCAGAGTGTCCGAATTCTGAACAAAATCCGCCAGTATGTTGGGATCAGCAGTGCCATAAGCTGCCATGCCCATGAGAATGTATTCTTCGTCCAATGGCTTTAATCCTGCACGTTGAGTCATGGCCGAATAAAACAAGCCCAGACTGTGTGGGTATTTCTGACCCCAGAGTTTGTTGTATCTGGCCTGACCATCGATGTATTCTGCAGCCCAAATGGTTATGGTGTCCCATTCACCAATGGCATCAATTACTACCACCGTGGCACGGTCGAATGGGCTGGTCTGAAATCCTGCAGCAGCATGACTCAGATGGTGCTGATAAGTCCTAACAGGTACTAAGATTTTAAACCCTAACTGGTCTGTTATGATTTTTTTAGTACTTAGTTTATCCCATTCGATGCCCTGCCCGCTGTATAATTGTCGCAGTTGTTTCAGCCAGGGAGTTTCATAGTAGGCAATTGTGCCAATGGGCCCATGTGCTATTGCGGCCTCTGCTATGCCCTGACAAAGATTGGCATCGTTTTTTTGCTTGCTGTATCTTTCACTGTGTGCTGCAAATAAGATGTCACCGGTATTGCCATCAACTATTGCGGCACCTGCATCATGAAAGCCAGCCGAGATTCCCAATATGTTCATATATCTTATCAGCCACTAACTCATGGCCCTGTTCTAAAAAGTGGCCATTTGGGCCCTTGGGGCATTTGGCAGCATCAGTCCATTCCACCATGCCACTGTGATCAAATCCGATAAAATAATTTTTATCAATTTCTTCAAAATATCGTTGCCAGAAAAACGTTGGACCTCGTCGATAGTATTCATTTTCCAGCACATTCATCATGACGTATTTTATGTTCCGGGATTTTAAAAAATTCTGCACCAGAATAACCTGCTCCAGATATCTGACATGATAATACTGTCGGTTGTGATACTGATTAAAATATTTCACCAGGCCCTGGCGCCAGACTGATCCGTCTTGTTGAAATAAATTTCCGCTGTACCCGGGCCAGACACTATAATGCCCAACGTCATCCGCAAACTCCTGTCGACCCAACATGCTCCAACCAATAACCACTAAGTCAATTTGATCAGACCGAGTTAGGAGGTACTCCAGAAGCCTACGAATTATGCTATCATTGCTGCTAGCCGGTTCACCAAGATTTATCACTGCGTAGCCGAGTTTTTCGCCCAGTCGATTGGGCCAGGACTTATTTAAATCAGATAGTTCTTCACCGTAGGTAAAACTATCACCAATAGCCAATAATTTCATTTGTAAATAAATGGATCTCGTTTACGAAGTTCCTTTAGTCTTTTCCTATAACGAATTTCCAACATGACACGATCATAAATTTTTCGTAACCAATTCATTGAATTTCTCCTGGATTAATTTGACGGCATCATCATGTGCTGCTTCAAGTGGGTGTGTGGTACCCATGGGGTATTTATTTTCGGTCGCCCAGTGAAAAAATCCTTTGGGCTCCTGAGTTAAACTAACTGATGTTGCTGGAAAGAAAAACCATTTGTCCCAATCAATCAGTTGATATAAATCTGACAGCCAAGAATCCCGACTCCTGAAATAATTTTCATGTTGATAAAATGTATTGCCGGCAGCCAGAAAAATATAAGGAATTCCATTCAGTTTTAGATAATCTTGCATGAAAATAAATTCTCTAAAACTAGAATACAGTTCATAATATTCACTATCACCCACATGCTTGTAAAATACTGCCGCAAAATCCGCAACCCCAGATGTTCTGGCAGTTAATATATTTTTAAAATGTTGCTGTTCAATTTCAGAATTGGGAGTAAAATAATTATCAGATATTTTTTTGAAATCTGATTCAATGGTCCAGGGGCTCATGCTATACCAGGGACTATTTCGTTGATGTGTCTGATAATTAAATCTAAACTCAAATCTAGAAACAAAACTCCACATTATCAGTACAGCGAATTTCTTTCCCTGCTGCTGTAGTTCCTGACATTTTCTCAGAGTCAGTCTGGAAATAGCCCCATTGGCGCTACCAGGAAAGGCAGTTGATATATACTCCAAATTGGCCTGGTTGGCCAGTTGTGCAGGAAATGTGCGGGCACTGGGCAATTGACTGATTTGATCAGACAGCTCTGACCCGAAAACCAGACTATCACCCCCGGCTACTAAAATCATAACCAGCCATCATTGAGTTAACTTGCTGCTGTTGGTAGTCGTCATCGGACCAACAATTATCGTAGACCCCAATAACATCGTCAATTTGTATCTGATATATGTCCAAATACTTCCCCAAAATTTCTCTGATTTTAATTGGGTTTTGGGTATTAAAACTTTTAATTAGATCAACGTGCCCAATGGGCAAATAACCCAGACTCAGATTGGCATCCCCAGGGTCACGACCGTTATCTATCAACCATTGGCGGAACTGATCCTGTTCCTGATCGTGCCATTTGAATCCCCGACCATAGGTGACATTATTGCCCCACTCAATGTCAAATTCGCCACTGTAGTATTTGAGCTCAGTGATGGCTTCACAAATTGTGTCAGTCAGTCTGGGAGCATGTTCGTCACGAAAGACTTCAAACAATGTTTTGCCGACCTGTGTCCAATGCATATAAACTCTGCCAAATTCTCGATCATACCCATTGGTCAAAAACAACTGCCTATGCTCAGGCTTTAATTCATATCGGTGGGCCTGCAGGAATGTGGTAATCTGGCTAGGACGCACCCATTCTGGCAATACTGCCTGTTTGCGCTGACTCAATATCAATGTCTCAATTTCATGACAAATATTGTTTAATTGCCTGATGGCGTATTTGGTATCATAATCAGCCAGTTTATAATACTCACTGAGATTCCAAGCAACCCCCTGCAATCTTTCAAAATGATTATGCAGACGATTCATCACCTCGTGTTTGACACTGAGCCCCAGATTTTCATCGTCCCAGCCAATGGGATACTCGCTACCAAATCTCACAACATCAGGGGTGAAGTAATCTTCAATGACATATGAATCCAGACCTGCATTTTGCCAGATCTTTTTTCGATTAAAAAGATTGATGGTTTTGATGTGTCGGTTGAGCTCACCACACAGATATTCTAAATTTCTAGCAGTGTCTGGAAATCCCATAAAACAATAATTTTTCTCCAATGGTCTACCAGACTGCAATAATTCTTTAAGTGCAACAACCCAATCCCGAGCCAGTTGGTGATTGTCTGATGTAATCCAGTAATCCCAGGTTTCTGACTTGTTAACGGGATTTCTTAAAGTGACTTTAACTGTCGATGGATTCGTACCACTCATGAACTTGGGGCCTCTGACTAAGAATGTCTGCTAATGTATATGTATCCTTGCGAATGGATTCCAATTTTAAAATTCTAGCCTTGCCTTTACGTAGACCCGCATCAAACTCGTTGGACCATTGCTCGGCAAAGGTGGGCCGAGTTTTAAGTTGTATCAGTACATCCCGTAATGCACCTGATGTTGTAGGCAGTAGTTCATCTATCCAAGTATGCAAGATATCTCGAGGCAGAGACAGGGGTGAAAGTAAGATATCCGGACCGAAGCTAAACACCACTTTAGCCAGGATATCCACTCCCAGTTCATCAGCTAACTTTTGAATATTCGCTATTTCAAACATACCCGGCAGGGTAAGTGTGAAATCAATTCTCATCTGACGACGATGCGTAGCGACTCGAACACCAGCCTTAAAGTTTTCAAGCCACGCTGCATAATCGAGACCTGTTCGTATATACTCTCCAACTCGGCCCGTACCATCAATGCTTGCACATATTTGCCAGTCGCGTAGCCCAGCCAAAATATCGCTATAGAGATTGATGCCGCGATAATTGATGCGACTAAGGTTTGTGTTGTATCTAGCGTAAACATTTTTACCATCTCCCAGTTCAACAATGCGCCGCATATAGCGCCAGTGCTGTTCGTACATCAGAGGCTCACCGCCTACCCAATATACTTCCTCAACTTGATGGTTCTCGACTGCTTGAGCGAACTCTTGTTCAATCTGTGTTTCTTGAAAATGTTCGATTTGCTTTTTTATTTCTGGTCGTTGCCAATTGTTTTTTGGATCTGACCAGTTGATCATATCATGCTGCCGTTGTTCGGTTTCCCAGGCACTGCTCAACATGTCGCCGCATGTACGGCATTTGAAGTTGCAGAGATTACTGAAACGATAATCCCAGCTGACAGGTTGCATGGTGGTATACCCCGATTCATCTGTGGTTTCCCATATGCTATTGTACTTATGTCCGAACAACTGATTAAAATAGCTGCGGTATACGTCGGTATTTAGTAGCTTATTATTGCAGACTTCGCACTCAGGCAATGTTTCTCCCGCCATCATGCGACGTCGGACCGATCGCATATGCTCTGAATTCCAGTGTTGCTCCAGAGTCAGAGGAATGTACTGACCAGTGCCAGCCTGGGTATCAATGTACTGTTGGAAGTTTTGCGCCGGCTCACGTGACGCGCAACACATACGTCGTTCTGTCTGTGGACTCAGATAGGTGTGCGTCCAGGGCGCCATACAAAGCGTTGGCGGTTTTTTGTGAAAAGCAATTTCTGATTTCTCTAATTTCATCGGTGGTTTGACACCCATTCGGCAACCAAATCAAAATTCGCATTATTGTGGTCCTGGCATTTTTTCGAAAATTCGCCGTTAATGATAATTTCTAAATTATGATCAGCTGAAGGTTGGGAATTATTCAGTAAAGAATCAGAATCTATATTTTTAATGTGTTCAAGTAAATCATATATTTTGATCATTCGATCAAAATCATGTTTGCACTGATCATAATCCAGACTGAATCCATAATCAAAATTCATACCCAATTTAGAAAGATGAGTTAGAGTGTTGCCCTGACCTATTGGCAAAAAGGGTTGTCTGGCAATCAAGGGTTTCCAAGTTTTTTCTGTTAGATATGGAGTAGTATAACATTTATCCTGATCAAACATTGTTCCATAAACCCCCTCATTGGTAAGATTTAAAATTGCGTCCAAACACGCAGGTTTTCTCCAGTCGCCATTGATGATTGGCCAGTTGGGCAAAACAAGTGGACCGTCAGCAAAAAGATTAGTAAGTTGGCTGAATTTTTCACTACTTAGATATCGCCAGATTCTGTCAGGAACGCCGGCTGATGCATCAAAATACCAGGGTGAAATTCCATAGTCTATATTATGCCAACTAACAATACAGTCTGTCAGATCATATTCATTTATCAAATATGAAATAATTGCTGCACGATTAAAATCATTACGACGACTCAATGCACTCAGTCGTTTTGTTGGGGATCGTTTTTCCTGATTGTATCCGTACCGATCAACAACCATTGATAATTGTTGGTGCCAGGTGACCCAGGAACAATATGTTACATGATCTGGCCATATATTTCCATTGGCATCACCATCGCTGATTAACAAAAAGTCACAATCGGCATGTAAATTAAAAAAATGTATCAACTTGTCATAATGATAAAATTCAGTATGAAAACTAATTAATATATTTTTATGATTTTTGGGTATGGAAATTTTTGTAATGTCTTGCACATTTAAAACAAAATAAATCTGGTCCCATTGTAACAATTTAAATTGTTGATACACCGTTTGAAAGATGTTATTTGAGTTAACATCTGCCCAGGGCCCGCGAACATCAGTCGGCAAATAATCAATCATATCCCATGGTCTTGGCAATTTCAGGATGTGTTTCAGCAAAACTTTGTTTTCTGTATTGATCGGCCAATTTCATTGTTGTTAGAAATTTCTGACCATCACTGCCAGACCCATTACGAATAAACTGAACAATGCGTTCAATCTCTGCACGATATCTGGTGTGAAACTTGTGATTGGTCAATCGTTCAATCACCAACTGCTGTGCCGCAGGTGTCATGCGACCAATATTCATGTGCCAGGGATCATGCAGCATATTGAAATATATGTAGTCAAAATCTTGAGTGTTAGCCCAATCACAAATTTCTGGCAAATAATAGACATTCTGCACATTCATTGTAGTGCAGAGTTGTGTGATAATTTTCTCACTACGCATGGTTGAAAACTTATTCAAATTTTCCTGCACTTCTGACCAATCAGCACCATACCGTTCCAGCTCGAATCTCTCACCAATGTTATCTATGCTGAACGCAATTTCCACACGATTGAACTTGCTCCACAACTCAGCAGCATCAGGAAACACAGTGCCATTGGTGTTGTAATGAATATCAATGTGCTGACTGTGCCCGTACTCGGCAGCATATTCCAACAAATCGAAATGCTGTTGTATCAGGAAGGGCTCCCCGCCAGTAAACTCAAAATATTTGATGTTGGGCAACAGACTTTTTAAATTTTCCCAGAAATCAGGACTTTCTCTGGGCCAAGCGCCCTGCTGCAAAAACTTATAAGCCAGATGATCTTTTCTGTTCACAAGACCTGGCACGTAATCAATCTCTTCCTGAACCCATTTACTGCTGCTCCAACTGCCGCAAATACGACATTTGAGATTGCAGATATTTCCCAATTTAAGATCAATGAACCACAGTTGATTGGGATTGGTGTTGGTCCAATCCACTTGATCATAATACTCTTTAAGACGAATCCGACTGTTGATTCTTTTACTGGTTCGGCCCGCAGCCTCCTCCTCCCAACAACGATCGCAAGTAGAGGGTTTATTGCCCAATAAAAATTCTTGTCTGAGATTTTGCATATACTCACTGTGATAAATCTCTTCCAGATTATTCTGTTTAAGCAAATACTTTTCACCAGTGGGCTTGGTTATTTCATCTTTGGCCAAACAGCACGGGCGCACTGTTCCAACAGGACTAGTCTCAACACTAATCCAGGGCAATATGCAAATACTATTAGGTAATGTCATGTGGTAGAGAACTCAATTCAGTAAATACTTGCCAGAAATTTTCATTTCTGACTCCATCAAGTTTGGCAGTTTCTGCGACAAATTTATGCCAATTTTGGCTGTTGTCCTTGGCCATCATAAAGTTGATGGCACTTTCAAAACCATTTGTGGCTCGTTTTAAATCGTCCTGTGGTCGCAACCATTCCAGATGTTTACGGTACGCCGGTTCAACAATCTCTCGCTTAAATTGTTCTGGTAATACATCAATTCTGTGCCATTCAGGACTCTGACAAATGTTAACATTAAAATCTTTAGCTTTTATTAAGCCCAACTCAGTCCATTCACGGTGAAAATCCAATACATGCAACACATTAGCGGCACTAACAGTTGCGCTGATATAAAAATCAGCGTGTGGGACTTCACGCATCATACGCTCGCGATTCTCCAACGTTTGCTGCCAATCAGTGCCTTTACGTAGGATTTCTGCGCGGGAACCACTGGCATCCAGACTAGCACCAACGTTAACAGTTTTAAAATGCTTCCAGTACTCAAACACATGTTTATTTTTATATCTGAGCTCACTAAAATTGGTATTGTACATGAGTCTGACATCAGTCTTGCCCAACTCGATCAATTTTTCCAGTAACAGGTAATGCTCTTTCATGATCAAAGGTTCGCCACCAGCAAAATAAACTTGTTCCAAATGTGGAATATGTGGTTGCATCTGCTCCCAGATATCCATCTCATGGCGACCAGCATACTCCACTGTGGTCATTTCTCTGCCCAAAACGTCTGGGTTTCTATTATAAAGTTTAATGTGATCACTATACCAATTACTGCTAAAGATGGGCCCGCAAGTTCTGCAACGGAAATTGCAGAGATTACTGAATCTCACATCCCAATATCTGATATTGAATTCTGGATGCTCACCATCTTCAAGAGTCTGTTCTACTTCCGCAATATGATGCCCATAATTTCTATTGGCATCATACCGCATGCTAAAAAATCCACTTTTCTCTTGTTCATAGCATTTGCTGCATTCCTTACTAGGTCGTTCAGTCAGCATATTTTGACGCAACTGTTTATACGCGTCCTGATTCCAAACTGTCACCATGTCATCTTTGCGCAGATCACCCAAAGGGTGCCAGTAGTCTGCCAAACAACAGGGATACACTCTCCCATCAGGAAATGCATGCATGTGCACCCAAGGCAGCATACAGAACGTTTCACTTTCCATCAGCAATTCTTTTTGTCTCTCTGTTAAACTTTCCAGATCAGCAAAATATGGTGCTCTGGCCGTGTAACTGTAGCCTTTGTTATAAAAACTCTTGATATCGTTTGAATCGCTCATAGTGTTGTGTACCAGTCAGCTAGTTGTGGAAATGTTGTTTTAAAATTCTTGTCACGACGCTGATCATATTGTTGATGAAACTGTTTGAAATCGTTATGTAATGCTGGCAAGTCAAACGCATCACTGTGCGGAGTTTTAACAATATCCAAATAATCAATCAGACGTTGCACATGATTCTTTTCATGCTCATGTAGCATGCAATGATCATTAAATCTATTTAACCAATCCACCAGTCTCTGTCGATGTTTCATACGAATATCATCAGGCAGAACCAGTGGACTCTGAAAACTGGGGAAACGCAGAATGTTCAATGTAAAGTTGGGATTATTTCGACCCCACTGACTTTTCCATTCCATTAACATGGTCAGAAATTCTGGCAGACTTTCCAGACACAGCGCATTAATTGTACACATGACATGCAGGCCCCGCAGACGGCCGCTGCGCATCAGGAACCACATGTTATCCGTCCACTGCTGCCATTCAAGCCCGTCACGGATATATTCTGCATGAGCACCCAGACTTTCATTGCTGGTGTACAGATCAAGTTCAATACCCTGAGCACTGTCCAATAATTCTTCCAGGACCGATTGATCAAAACACAGATTACTGTTGATGGCCAGTCGAGTCTTGCTGGCTCCACGATTATTTTTATACCATTCCAGCAGTCGTTTGGTGTAGCCACTCATGAGTGGCTCACCGCCGGTGATTCTGAGCTCAGTCAGTGTCTGGTGGAGGTCGGTTTCCCACCATTTGAAGAATGCTTCCACATACGGATTAGTTTCACCGAGTTTATAAAGTTGAGCACTATCATGCTCATGAGTGAAATGGTTACGACCATCGCTGACCAGATTGACGTATGCTCCATTTCGGTGAACATCACGTACCCAGCTGGTACTGAAAGCAGGATTGCAATAGCTACAGGCCAACTGGCAAGTTCTATCAAATGCGATTTCCAAAGTTTTAAGATTAATGTCCGAATTCCAATCAGTGTTGTATGCAAGATCCAGATCCTCGTCTTTATATATGACTGTTTTATATACTCTATCGCTTATGGCATCCACGCCCATGTCTTCAATTTTCCAGCAATACTCGCAGCCTGCTGGTCGGTCTCCCTGTTGCATCTGATGACGTTCTTGCTTTTTGCGTGAGGTGTTATGCAGAGCACGGGGGTTGGCTTCAACCTCTTCAACTGAAACTTTGTGTGGTAACGGGTGATGACAACTGGTGGTCATACCCGAACCCAGCCAGATGGTGGCATTGTACCATTTAGCGGCACAGAAACTTTCAGACTTGATGTCGATCACTCGACGCTTGTATTCTAAATCGGTTTCGTTATGTATTTTCGGCATAATATCGGCACTCTTGCCAGAATTCTTTCATGGTGGGGAAGCTGCTAATAAAACTAAATCCTCGACGCTTGTCGTATTCATTAAAAAATCTATAAAAATCCGCACGTTGTTGTTGTATATATTCAGGATCTAGATCTCGCCCATTTTTCATCCAGGCAATATTTCTGCGCATGCGTTGAACTTCATAATCTTTGAATCCATCAAATCTATCAACACCTTCGGGTAGTTGATGGGACTCCATCCAATCAGCAACATCTTCTAATATTCTAACATAACTAGCTGGCAAAATTTGCAGACTCTGCCAGGTGGGCTGTCGCAGCAGGGGAGTATCAAACCAGACACGCTGATAAGTCAGACTGTGTTTTTTACGTTGTTCCAGAATGATTTCCAATAACTTTCGCAGACCCAGAATATTGAGATTGCTCATGGTAATGATATAAGTCAGACTGTTGCGATAGGGCACTCTGGTTAAAAATTCCTCAGTGTTATGCAAACACTTGTC
>Ga0214921_10004491_pt1 | contig 20486 bp, 20 predicted proteins | sample LL1505_MetaG_FD_177992 | JGI IMG/M metagenome (GOLD analysis project Ga0214921, IMG submission 177992) | Freshwater microbial communities from Lake Lanier, Atlanta, Georgia, United States - LL-1505 | ecosystem: Environmental > Aquatic > Freshwater > Lake | place: USA: Georgia | collected...
ATTAAATCTGAACCCTCTACACCGGTGTCAGAAATTAAGATGCGACTGCTTGGAAATCTGCGCGGTGTCTTATCATACCTATTACCAGGCGGTGTATTTCGCCGCAATAAATTCTTTGTGGGTGATGTACAGGGTAATCCTGGCGAAAGTTTGGTGATTGATTTAGACGGTGACAAGGCGGGTATGTGGCATGATTTTGCAACCGCAGAAGGAGGCGATATCATTGCTCTTTGGGCTGCTGTCAGTAACAGAGATACGCGTCATGATTTTCCAGAGCTGATCAAAAGTATTTCAGATTGGCTTGGGATTAGGTCTAAAACCTATTACGAAGAAACCGAAGATCTCAAAGGAAAATTACGAGAATATGAAAGTCATGATTTAGACGATTTATGCCGGAATAATCTGTTGGGCCATCCAACTGCCCGCTGGGATTATTACGATCAGAACAAAAAGATTATCGCTTGCATCTACCGCTATGAAACCATGTATGGTAAGCAATACCGGCCTTGGGATGTCAAAAGCTGCAGCCATCGCGCCCCGGAAGTTCGCCCGCTTTATAATATTCCAGGTATTATCAAAAGCCGATCAATAATCATTGTTGAAGGTGAAAAATCAGCAGATGCTTTAATTCACTCTGGCATTGAGGCAACCACCGCCATGTTTGGTGCCAACGCGCCACTGAATAAGACCGATTGGTCTCCACTTTATAAAAAGCAGGTTGTGATATGGCCAGACAATGATGAGCCAGGGTTTCAATATGCCAAACAATTAGCGGAATATTTATTGCCACATGTTGCATCACTTGCGATTTTAAAACCACCATCTGACAAAGATAAAGGCTGGGATGCAGCTGACGCTAAAGCGGAGGGTCTGCTACTACAGGATTTTATTAACCAGTCACCAAAGGATTTTCTAAAACGACAGACGATTGTACCGATTAATCTGTTTAATTGGCAAAAACCACCTCCTAATCGTGATTGGGTGATTGATGGCTGGTTACCTACGGGTTATGTCACGGCTATTTATGGTGATGGTGGGGTTGGAAAATCACTGCTTGCGCAGCAGCTGATGACAGCTGTGGCTACGGGCTCAGCTTGGTTAAATTTCCCAATCAAACAAAGCAAAGTCTATGCGCTTTTATGTGAAGATGATGAGCAAGAGTTATGGCGCAGGCAGTATGCCATTAATCAATATTTTGATATTAACATGGCTGATCTGGCTGAGCATTTACGAATGATTTCTCGTGTTGGCGATGATAACTTATTGATGGTCTTTGATGGCAAAGATAACGGTCAACTCACGCCATTTTATCACGAACTTTTAGCTGACATTAAAGAATTTAATCCGCATTTGGTTGTTTTAGATACTGCTGCAGATCTCTTTGGTGGTAATGAAAATAATCGCTCCCAGGTGCGCCAATTTATCCAAAATTGCTGTGCACGTATTGCAAGAGCCATTAATGGTGCCGTGCTGATTTGTGCGCATCCATCGGATTCTGGTATTCAACGTAAAACTGGCACCGGTGGCTCAACCGCTTGGAATAATACGGTGCGTTCACGCTGGTATTTTTCTAAACCTTCCAATCAAGAAAATAGTAACACCCGGATCTTAAGCCGAAAAAAGGCAAACTATGGTCCCATGCAAGCTGAAATCAATTTAGAATGGCAAAATGGTGTATTCGTTCCCACTGGTGGATTTTCCAATAGCTACTTAAAAAATGCCCTAATAAAAGCCATAGAAGATTCGGCTATCGAAGATCTACCATTTTCTCACACCGGTGAGCCTGGGGTTTACAAACAACGTGCGCGATTACCCGTCGAATTTCATACCTTAAGCCGCCAAAAGCTCGAAGATATGGTGACTGAATTATTAGAGGAAGGAAAATTAATTAAAACTGGCGGAGCCGACAGCAAAGAGCCTAAACGTCTTACTGTCGCGCCATCATTTTCGAAAAAGTAAGGTATTTGGGTTTAATCGGTAACCAAATTCCTGTTTGGTATTGCAGCCAGGCCAGCCATGAGTTTCAATCACATCATGGCGTTTGATGGGCAGCCCTAATTGCTCTGCCAGCGTGTCTTGAATCACCTTTTGCATTTTATTTAAGGGACGCCTAATTTGCTGCTCTAAATCTTCAATCATACCCACATGAGGCTCCATTAAATCAGCCAGTTGATTGATGTTTAAAAACGTGTGTTGCGCTGATGGTTTGGCTACTTCAAAATCCTGCCAATATTGTTCAAGCAGCAAGCGAAAAATCAGCAAGCGCGAAGAAGCTTGCTTCCCAATTACCACAATGCCATTGATGCTCACGCCGTTATCTGCCATACGAATTTCTAGATATTTTTCCTGTGGCGCAATTTTTCGTTCGGCTAAACTGATCATGCGAAAAGGCAAAATGCTGACTGAATAATTAGGGATCAGTTCGCATACACCGGTTTGGCAGGTTTGTTTAATCAAGTCCGTTAGCAAGAATGGATCGTGGATGAGATCGGCAACTGAAATAATAGGGACATCAATGATCATCGATGGGATTTTAGCCCGTACATTCAGTATTAAGGTGGGCATCGCTTTTAATTTATCAATGGTCAAATGGCGATGATCCGTGCAGATATCAATCAAAACCAAGGTGACGATGCCATATGGGCTCATTACCGTGTAAACGCCTTTGCTCAAAAGATAAAAGTGCAATTGCTGCTCGCCTAGGTGACGTTCTAAATACTGCGTGATTTTAGGGAAATTTAACTGGATGGTGCTTTCTAAACATCGGGTTTTGCTGTGCGAATTCGGCAAAATATAACGTCCACAATTATCACAGACAAGATCGTCGCAATCCTCGTCAAAATCATCCTCGATATAAATTTGATTATCGCAATCGGGATTGGCGGCGCTATCCTTCACGTCTTTTGGGTTGTAGCACTTAATAAAACGCTTGGAAGTATGATGTACAAACTGCTCTCTTTGCAAAATAGCAAGGGCATTTTGATATTCTTGATTCAAATCCACCCATGAGCCTTGATGCGTCAGTAAGGCATTTAGCGCATCAGTTGCAACATTTGGCTTTTGGCAAGATCTTAAGGCCATAGGTGTCTCTCATCCATGATTTAAAAATTTCCCGAGCATTTTTATCGAGCACATGCTCGGAGTAACAAATGCGAATATGATCACATGCCTCATCCAGGCACCGAAAATACAGGGTGATCCGTTTGTTTTGATACAGTACTTTGATAGAATCCACGCAGGTAATATCAGCCAAGACATCACCAGCAGCGCCTTGCATTGCCTTTAAATCTTCAGCAATGGAGTTGTAAGGACAGGTGCTAATCGCAATTTCGGTATTATTGTGAAAATAAGGCGAGCGAAAACGTATCTCAAAAAGCTTAAGCTCCTGATCGGATTCGCTGGCTGACAGACGCAAGAAGCGCTCCACCTGTTTTTTAAAATTAACATCCGCAGCATCAGTAAAGCTGACCGGTTGATTAAAGTACTCGCTGATCAAAGCATTAGCAATGAATACTGATTTTTGTGGGCACTTGGCGCAGATATTCGCCTGTTTGCCATTGTCAGCAAAATCGATAATGGTCCATTCGGGTTTATGGCCATGCAGTAGTTGATCGCTACTTAACAGCACATCTTCGTCACTGGCACGGCGAATAAAAAGATAGATTCTGCCGTCATGAATGAAGGTGTCTTGTAATTGACTCTCAAAGCCATCGCCTAAATTTAAATCGTATTGTTCTAAAATTTTAGATATTGGATATGAAGAAATAAAATCAGCGAAGGTTCTTGCTTGTTGACGTGGTGGGTTTAACAGTACGAAAGCCGCAAACCCCTTTTTATGAATTTTATCGTAATGGTAGATGTTCTTGAGTGCATCTGGGTTTTGATTAAACAGCGCAAATAACAAGGACTTTTTATCGTATTTGTTATTTTTGACCAGGCAGAATTCCAAGAGATCATCTCTAAGGTTTGCCTTGGCAATATCTGATACTGCTGTTTCTAATTTGGCATGATTAAAGCGATTTACCAGATAATAGTTGAATAGATCATCGGATTGTTCCATGAGGGTTTTGCGCATTTGCGCCACTGGCAGAGTTTTGCTGACATCTGCCTCTGCCTGGTTTACCGCATACAGCATGGTCACTTGCCTTGGTGACAGTGATTCAAGCCAATTCTGTCGCAAATTAGGATTACTATACTCATCCATGAGCCTTTCGATAGGCAGCTCTAAATCATATTCCCAAAACCTCCGGTTTGGGGTCACCCTGAATTTACTGTTATTGTTTACAACGCCCATTTGCATATTTAACCTCCATTTTTCGAATTGCAATGACTTTCCCTAAAATCTTAAACGATTGCTCTGGTGATACCTTAATCACCTGATAAGCCTCGTTTTCTGGCTTTAACTCGATGTGGCTTGGGCGTCTGTAAAACGTTTTACAGGTTGCCTCATCATCCAATAACGCGATGACCACCTCACCGTTGAGCGCGGTTCCTTGGGTGCGTACAATGACAAAATCCCCATCATTAATGCCCGCACCCACCATGCTGTCACCGGTAATCTCGAGCGCAAAACAGTGGCCTCTGGCAACACCACTATCCACTAAAAATTCACCCATGTGCTCTTCAAGAGCCAAAATCGGGTGACCCGCTGAAACTTTACCTAATACTTCCACCGGCACCACCTGAGCAATCTGATTAACAGGTACAGATCGCTCTAACATTTCAATGGCCCGGGCCTTTCCTTTGTCGCGTTTAAGGTACCCCTTCATTTCTAATTGCTGGATCACCTCAATAGCACTCGCGGGCTTAATACCACGCACCTCAGCAATTTCTCGCACAGTGGGAGACATACCATGCACCCGCTGGTACTTTTGGATGACCCTCAAGGTATCTTGCTGTGCATCCGTCAATCCGTTCTTCGGCTTTGGGCCTGGTTTTATACGTTTACTTTTAGTCATTAAGCTAAATCCTTTTCTAACCTGACTATCCTATCATGCCTAACAAATGTTAGGGTAGTCAAGCATGAATTTCAACTGTCAGATGAACGTTTTGCGGTCGAACCGTGTAAATAACCATATCTCAATAGTGCACGGAGGACTTGAAGCCTATGACCAAAAATCAACACCCCATTAAATTTATTGCGCAAATATTGGCAGATAGCCTGCTTCGGGCAATTAGTTCGGAGAAAAAGAAAAAACCTCAGGCAAATAGCGCTTCTTCTCTGGACTTATCTCCGAAATGAAGCGTTACTGTGAAGCGAATTTAAGCATTTGAATGAGGTATTATGAAGAAAACGTCAATTATTAAACAGGTTCTGGCCCTACAAAACCAGTCAATCCAAGAATTAAAACAGTTGTGGGTACAACTGTTTGATGAACCAGCACCACCGTATCAAAAAAACTATTTGCTGCCACGGCTTGCCCATCGATTGCAAGAATTGGCGTATGGCCCCATATCAGAAAAAGCTGCAACTACACTGGATAATTTAGCCACTCAAATGGAAAAGGGCAAAAAATTTTCTAATCCTATGCTGAGTGGCAGACCAACTGTTGGGACGAAATTAATTCGCGAATTTCAAGGTATAGATTATGAGGTCTTGGTTGCTGAAAACGGTTTTGTATATCGTGGACAAACTTATAAATCTCTCTCGGCTATAGCACGGCGGATCACAGGCACCCGTTGGAATGGTCCTTTATTTTTTGGTTTAAGAACAAGAGGTGCGATATAAATTATGATCCGGTGTGCCATTTATACAAGAAAATCCCATGAAGAAGGATTAGAGCAGGAGTTCAATAGCCTGGATGCGCAACGTCTGTCTGCTGAGAATTATATTAAAAGCCAACAACATGAAGGTTGGCAGATATTGCCTAAACAATATGATGATGGTGGTTTTTCTGGCGGGACTTTAGAGCGCCCAGCATTGAAAGAATTATTTGATGACATCGCTGCAGGGCTTATTGATTGCGTTATCGTTTATAAAATCGATCGCTTGTCGCGCTCACTGCTTGATTTTACTAAAATCGTGGATTTATTTGATCGTCACAATGTGACCTTTGTATCCGTGACGCAAAGCTTTAATACCGCCAGTTCTATGGGGCGGTTGATGCTCAATGTGCTTTTGAGTTTCGCCCAATATGAACGAGAGCTCACTGGTGAACGCATCCGCGATAAATTTGCTGCCTCAAAACAAAAAGGCATGTGGATGGGTGGTAATCCACCGCTTGGGTACGACATTATTGATCGAAAACTGGTGATCAACACACCCGAAGCTAAATTAATAGAGCATATCTTTACGCGGTTTTTAGTGCTTGCATCTGCCACCCATTTGGCTAAAGAATTAAATAACGACGGTTATCACTCCAAACAATTTACCGCTAAGACCGGCAAAGACATCGGTGGGGCCAGATTTACTAAGGCCTCATTGCGCCGTATCCTCACAAACCCCGTTTATGTTGGTAAAATACGCCACAAAGATAAAGAGTTTGCAGGGCTACATGATGCCATCATTGATCAAGATTTATGGGATCGCGCTCAAGCAACTTTTAAAACAGCCCCCAAACGCAATTCAGCATTTTGTAAATCACCAGTGTTACTCAAAGGCATTATCCACTGCCAACCTTGCAACATACCCATGACGCCAACCTATACGGCAAAAAAGAACCGGCAATACCGCTATTACGCCTGCAGTAATGTGCTGCGCGGTATCGAGTGCCATGGCATTAGTTCCTATCTTGCTGCTGGGGAAGTCGAGCATTTTGTCATCCAGCAGGTGCGTCATGTTTTAAAATCACCAGAAGTCGCTGCCAAAACAACTCTGCTTTTAGAGCATGCGGGGCTGGATAAAACCCAAGTCTTTGATCTGCTCAAAGACATCGATGCGGTATGGCAGAATTTATTCCCCATCGAGCAACAAAAAATTATTCACACGCTGATACGTGCCGTTTATGTCAGCACCGAAGGGATCGATGTACGAATTAACCAAAATGGCTTACAAAGCCTGCTATTAGAAACGCAAGATGAGGCAACAGTATGATCAAGACAAGTACTATCGAAGGAGAGATATCTGTTTTTATGCCGCTTAAACTTAAAAAACGCGGCGGGCGAAAAATGATATTAGCGCCACAGGGTGTGCAACCGGCATCAGAAGACTCTAGCGTCGATCTCACGCTGCTAAAAGCCTTGGTGAAAGCCCATTTATGGCAACGTCAATTAAAATCCGGCAAGTGCAGTGGCATGAAAGAATTATGTGAGCGATACGATGTTACCGCCAAGTACGTCCAGCTGATCTTGCGTTTAAATTTTTTAGCACCGAAATTGAAAGAGGCAATTTTATTTGGTGAGCATCCAAGGCATTTAAAATTATCAGACTTGATGAATAACGTGCCGGTGCTATGGTCCGAACAACAAGAGGTGTTTGGACTGAAAGTGTTAGATCAAGGCATTTGAAAAAAATTATTGACGCAAAAGCTATTCAATTATTTTACATAATGCCATAAAATCCTTCAATAAATTACTGAGTTTCCAATGTTGAAATGACATCAGCTTCTCTCTGCCACATGCGATCATAAATCTATATTGGTACGATATCCCATAAACGAGATGTAGTAATTGTGCCGTAGTAATAGCATCTGATAAATGTTCTTTAGACTCAAAAAAATGCATGTAATTTTTAAAACAAGCATCCTTAATCCTCAGGTACGCATAATCTTTATCAGTTAATCCATGATGTTTTTTTAGTTGCTCCAAACAATTTAGCAGAGAAAAAAATGGATGCGAGATGACTATTTCACCCAGATCAATAATGGTGATAGCGTTAGATTTATCGTCTATCAGCGTGTTATTATCATTAAAATCTGGCTGAACGATCGTTTGCTTTATGGAATAGCTAGATAATTTTTGGCATAAATTAAAAATCTTTGGAAGCAGCTCTTCCAGTTGGCTAATTTCTGCTTCAGTCAGACCCTCCGCTATTAATAAATCATTTTGGGAAATTAATTTTTTGTATAAATCAGGCAGTTTATCTAGCCGATAATCAGGGACGCCAATCTCAAGAAAAACATCAACACAATCTGCAACAGCTATCTGAAGTGATGTAAATTGTTCAATAGCTCTGCAAAGCAACGTTTCATCGAATTTCTTTTTTAGAATTTCGCGCAATGATCGACCTGCATCCTTCATTAAAAAGCAATTTAATTCGGCATTTTTTCCGATAACCGTTGGAACCGATGCATAAAATTGATCGTGCAAAATTTTGATAATTGTTGGCTCTAATGCAAACAGCTCCGGTGTTTGTTTCAAATAGATGTGCCCATCAGATGTTTCAAAGCGAACCAGATAAGACCAAGGTGTGTTTAGCACCTTTTCTGGCAGACTACTTTTTAGCGTATATCCAAGAGATGTAAGACATTTACAACCCCATTGGATAATTTCTTTATGCAGATCCTCATGTTCTAACATAGGTTCAGTTGTCATAGTTCAGCCCTCATATTATCAATAAGCCAAACAAGACCTTTGTTGATTTTATCATGCTGCTTTACGCTCATAGGGTTATCTGCGTTATATGGCAAATCAATTGCGTCTAAAAATCTCTTTTGAGCAAATAGCAAATATACAGGAAGTAATTTCTCCGTCACGACTAATGCTGCCTGTAAATTTTCACCGGATAATAGCCATTCATTAAAACAAGCCTCATGTAGCTTTTGATAGTCTGTTGAGCCAAGTGCTACGTTATAGCGACCACATGGAATTTTAAGAAATGCGGCGAGCGAAAAGAGGGGGTGATTAATAGCCGTCTCACCCAAATCGATAATGCTAACTTTTTGCGTGGTTCTGCTGAATAACATATTGTTTTCGTGAAAGTCCGAATGATTCAAACATTCAGGTATTCCGTAATTTGATAGCTCTTGGCACAGCGTCTCTACTTTGCGTACCGCATTTTGTAATATTTTAATCTGCGCCGTTTCTAGCCCATGTGCTTTTAGGAATTCTTTATTGCTAACAAGGTCTTGATACAATTTTGGGAAGCACTCAAGGCGCCAATCAGGTACACCAGATTGAAGAAAGGCGTCCACATGTGGTGCTGTTGCCTTCTGCATTTTTGTGTAAATTTGTAGACCTTGAACTAACAGATCAACGTTAAGGTGTCCATCAAACACAGTGCGTAAAGATGCGTCGCCACATTCCTTCATTAAAAAGCAGTGTAGATCCTTGCTCGCTGCAATCACCTCAGGGATGTCGGCTATCCCACATAATCCACGACACTTGTTGATCACCGCAACTTCGACAAATAAGTCTGACGGCGTTTGCTTAAGATATACTGAGCCTTGTTGTGCGCTAATTTTTAAAACGTTGGACCAAGGAGTTTCTACAACGACAGCTGTATTAATTTCAGATTGATCCAACGCCTGCATGGCCCATTCAATGGCCTCAGCATGTGATATTGTCGTTAATTTATCGTTAGCCATTCTTTTTTGCTATCCAAACAAGATGCTGATCTTGATCACTTTCTTTTAAAAGAATTTCAAAGCCATATTGTTTAAGATGCTGTTCGTAAACCGCAGGGTCGAGGCTGTAAAAATGAAGCTCTTGGTTAAGCATATTGCTGTCAGTCCCCTCAAATTCACTGTCACCGCTAGTAAATTCAAGTATTCCACCTGGTTTTAACCATTGTGCAAAACGGGCAATCATAAGTTCATGATCTGATTTAGGAAGATGAAAAAGGCACCACCACTCGACAATAGCATCAACTGTTTCATTGAATTTAATGGTGCGAACATCACCATATAGGCCGCGCATTTTCGGGCATTTCTGTTTGGCGATATTTAGTAATTCTTGTGAGCCATCAATGCCGGTGACAGAGAAATTTTTCTCGATCAAATAATCGGCAATAGGAAACCCAGATCCGCAACCAATATCAAGGATGTGAGATTTTTCAGGGATGTAATTTATTAATGCATCGAGGTATTTTTGCTCAGTATTAAAGGAATCACGCATTTTAGCAAATCCCTCTGCAATGTTATCGTAAGATTTTCCTTGATTATTCATTGTCGGGCTCCAAAAATTTCATAATGTTTTTTTCATGAAGTAACGTTTTTGTCCAGTAGGGCAATTCTCAAGAACACCGAAAATCTCATAACCATGCTTTAGATAGAAATCTTTTGCTTGGTGATTAAACGTATCCAAATGGATCAACTTGGCTCCCATAGCTCCAGCATCAGCTTCAACTTGATTAAGTAATAAAGCACCTAACCCTTTGAGCCTATGATTTTCATCCACAAAAAGCACGTTAATAGCCAAGCATTCTCCTAGATAAAAACAACTTCTAATGCCAGCAATAATTAAGCCGTTTTCTTTGATAACATAATCTTTCAAAATTTCAGTATCACCATGAAATGAAACTTGCTGAGCAACAAAAGCATTGATTTTATCATTGAGCATTTCTGCTTCTTCGCTTGTAGCGGGAGATAATTTGTAATCTGCAATCATAATACCTTCCTAAGAAAAATTCTTGAATGTCCGTGCCAGTATTTTTTTATCTCGCCCATAGGTTTATAGCCATTCTTCAAATAAAAACCCTCGGCTTGAAAGTCCCATGTATCCAGTGTCGAAAAAACACAGCCATTTTTTATTGCCTCAAGTTCCGCTGCATTTATTAATTTTGTACCGTAACCTTGGTTCCTGAGCTTTTGGTCAACCCATAATGTTTCCAGATAGACTGATTCACTATCAAATTGTGTTTGTATGCCGCCGAGAATTTCTCCCGAGTCATTTTTCAAAAATACTGAAAATTCTTTGTCTCTTGTCGTATTCATTTTACGCTCATAATCGGTTACGAGACCTTCCCTAACAGCATCATTATCAGCCTGACTGGGGTTATGATCTACAACGACTTTTAATGAATCAGTTTGATCATATTTTTTATATTTCAAAGCCTTCTTCATATAATAGCGCTCATGGCCTTGGGGACAGTCTTCTAAAACACCAAAAATCTCATAGCCATGCTTTAGGTAAAAATCTTTAGCTTGAAAATCAAAGGTATCAAGATGGGCAAGCTTTGCCCCAAGTTTCTTTGCCTCATTTTCTACATGACTGAGTAGTTTACTACCCAGGCCATTCTTATAATGTTTTTCGTCTACAGCTAAAATATCTACAAATAGCATACCCCAACAATACATCACAGAAGTAATACCTGCGATAATTACACCACTCTCATCTTTTATACAAAAATTTAAATTTATAAAAGGTTGTTCCTGGATGAAGGGTACTTTGCTGTTATTGTATGATGTGATTTTATCTTCTATAACACTAAGTTCATGTGGCTGGACTTTAACAACATGAAATGGCCCAAGATTAAATGATCTGATCCAATCTGTTAGCTGTCCTGCAACCTCATGCAAAGCAAGTTCTGTTGTATCGAGGATTTTTACATTTGCAACTTCTTCATAGTTTTTAAGGGAAGATAATTTGCCAAAGTCCATGTTACTTGCAGCATCTTCTCGGATAACATGTGGCACCCACTGCGGATCTTGGTGATGCATGCGAAGCCAAGCGGACCAATTCAGCATGTTTTGATCAGCGCCATAGGTATTGCGCTTTTTGAGGCGCTTAATACGCTCAAAATCGCTAACATCTAAAAGACAGAAGTTGATTTTATCTATTTGTGTAGCTGAAGGGCAGCTAAGAATTTCGCCTAAAACAATTTGGCCAAGCAAGCAGGCATCTTTTCCATCACTCAGTAATTTCTGTAACCACTTCTCAGTCGATTCTTGGCGCCATTTTTTATTTGCACCTTCAGGCACACCAATATCATCAAAATCATAAACGGCGATACCATCTCCCAACAGTTCTTTTAAATGAGGCATCACAGCCGTTTTTCCGCTGCCACTGGCGCCGCCTATAAAATACAATCTCATAAAATTTTCCTCGCATTATAAGAGTCATAAGCTCTCTCTATTGCACCATTCGGCAGAAAAACTGGCTGCAAGTGTTCAAAACATTGCATCCGATCATCACCACCTTCATCAGACAAAAAGATGTACTCGCAATAATCGCTGATGTCTTGGATGATACGTTCAAAACGATAGTAGCAAAGAACATCCTTGTTTATCGTTGTTTGGCCATAGCCCTGATAAAATAGTGATTCTTCTTCGGCGGCTGTCAGGCCACTATCCCAAATGCCAGCGCCAACAAACATCAAATCACGCTCGACGGGAGCAAAGATGAGCGTATCCCAGTCAACAATATAAAGAGCGTTTTGTTTATCAACAAACAGGTTCCAGCCATGCATATCAGCGTGGCATAAAACATAGTCGATGGGCTGTTTTTGGATTGCGAGCGCAAGCTCTTCAGCGCGCTCAACTAGTTTAAGAATTTCGCTACTTTTGGATTTCAAGAACAGTGCCATTTTTATAGCGACAGGCTCTTCAAACACTTCATTGTCAATGCGTATCAGAAATGCTTTGACGGTTTCTCGCCATTTAGAAGAGAAGGTCTCTCGTGGTACATCTTTTGTTATTAATGTAGGAATATCGGCGCTATGAAGTTTTTTAATGGCTGCACCAAATTGAGCCCACTGATCTCTGGATAGTTTGGCTTCCAGACCATTACGGCCTTCGATATAAGGGTACAGAATGGCCTTGAAGGATTCCAAGCTTGCCCACAGTTGCCCAGTTTTGGTTGCAAGAGGTGGTATCACTTGTTTGATACCCAGATCAGCCAAATATTTTGGAACTGAGACCGAAGCCTCTAAAAACTTACCGCTTCTTAATTTAAGAAAGTGGTCTGCTCCGTCAGTGGTTGTCACGCGATAAACCGCTGTGTTGAAATCAGCACCAAGAGGCAGAAATGAAACGGTTGCTATATCCAGTCCATAGGCATCCCCTAAACACGCAATGATTTCTTCCTCTTTGAGATCAGGTTTTATTAGCATGGTCTGTGTACCCCAATATCAGCACTCATGCTTTCCTCGAATAAATATTATTTTTAAACAGAGGCTCAAACCCAAGTTTTTGATAGACCCCAAGACCTGAGTCGGATGATTCCAAAAAGCAATGACGAGCGCCTAATTTTTTGGCTTCTGATAGCACATAACGCATGAGATGCGTTGCATATCCTTTGCCCTGCAATTCTGGCAGGGTGCCTACATCGTCTATCCTTGCAATGGCATCGTGCATTGACAGAGTGATCGACGCGATTGGTTTTTCCTGTTTGTATAAGCTGAAATGGCGAAGATTAATATTCTTTTTTAAGGCAGTTTCATGGGTGGTTGCATAGATCGAGCAAATTTCAAAAGTGGATTCAAATGCGCCTACCAATGGTATCATCCAGTCTTTTAATTGATTATCATTCGCTTTGATCATAGTTTCATCATCAAAACTCGCAGTTTGGTCCATTGCAAATCTATCTAAGTCCACAACCATTGAAACGGATTTGCTTTTCTGAGGGTAACCCATGGTGTTTAAAACATCTGCCATTTGAGACGTGCATAATTCTTGTGGAACGATCACATCAAAAGAAAGGTTATCCTCGTCGAAAAACTGCTTTCCTTGGATTAAAATTTTATCCAGAGCATTTGTGTTTCTTGTAATGTAAATAAAATTCAGTTCGGCGCCACCGGTCATGTAGGCATGAGCGTCATCACCCAGATCCAAACATTTTAAGGAAATGCCTCTGAAAAAATAATCCTCGGCTTGGCGGTATAAATTTATCAAGTCAGTCATGTTCTGTTCCCACAATTTAGAAGGTAGCTCCCCCTAATTTTGTCTAATTTCAAGCTTTAATCTATTTAAATAACACACGGATTTACTTAGTAAATCCCCATTATAATTTTACCACATTAGGTGCATTTCAGCAGAAAAATCTCGCTCTGCGGGTACATTCGCCATTCTCCGCCCCAATAACGAACCTCAAGACCGCTTTTGTAAAAACCCAGTAAAATCAAGGGTTCTGGACATGCGTACCTTGACGACCGACGTTCGCATCTAACGGAGAAACGGAGAGCAAAAAGGGAGATTTTGGGGTAAAATCGATGATTTTGTGATTCTCTAAGTACGCATGTATCGAGCACCTAAAACGCGCTAAAGCCTATGAATACTGGGGTTTTGAGGGTGGTTTGTGAATTTGAAAAATGACGCCCAAAAAGTTCGGCGCTTATAAACTGGCGGAGAGGGGGGGATTCGAACCCCCGATAGGGCATAAAACCCTATGACGGTTTAGCAAACCGCTGCTTTAAGCCGCTCAGCCACCTCTCCTTGCATCAATAAGTTTCCTTGATGATGAGTGATAGGATTTATAACACTCCCAGAGCAAAATTTCTAGCATTATTTTTAAAAATTACCAGAGCCAGTCAAGGCGCTGCATAAATCTAATATCTTGCCTCGATATAGATCCATCTTCATCCACTTACTTTGCAATTGAATTCTACGAAAGGCTTTAAGATTGACCGGAAGCTCTGAGCAAATTTGAATCACGGCTTGGTCTGGAATAAAATGACCGCGGGGTACATCAAGATTAGAAGCAGTCTCCTCTCGAAAAGCTGCTATCACCTTCAATTTGTTTATAAAATCTTCAGAGCGCTTACCCGCCCTGATCTTTTTCCATGAGTTCTGGAAGTTTGGTTTGTAGAGTTCATGATCTAAAAGCTCGACTTGAACACGCGCTTCATATCCTTCTCTATCTTCAATCAATGGATAGAAGTACTCGTAAATATCATGCAAATACTCCACGTCTTTAGCGGCATAAATTAACATATCTTCTCTTAGAGGTCGAGCGAGCCAATTTGCCGCTTGGTAGGTTTTGTCAATTGTAACATGACAAATTTCAGAGCATAGATCAGCATAACTCATCACCGCTCTTAGCCCACAAAAACCAGCAGCAATTTGAGTATCAAAGATATTTACTGGGGTTATGCCAAAAAGATGGTAGAATATCTCAAAATCCTGCCTTGGGGCGTGAAATATCTTTACAACCCTCTGATTAAGTAACAGGTTCTTTATAAGCTCTAAATCAAGATCTACAGCATCTACAAGGTTAGTTTCCTCCTTGGTAGAGATTTGCAGGAGACTAAGTTTGGCATAGTAAGTGTCTCTGCGCACAAATTCAGTATCAATAGCAATAACTTTTTTTTGCGCAAGAGCTGTGCATAATTTATCTAATTCTTTTTGAGTGGTAATCAGCACGCGTTTTTCACTATTATGATATTTTATTGCGAGTTGCGAAGAATTTTTCTATTGTTTATGCGGTAACTTCTATCACTAATGGACATTAAATGCAAACTGGAATATATCGTCACTACAAAGGACAACTATACCATGTTATAGGCGCCAGTCGTCATTCCGAGACACTTGAGGAAGTGGTTGTTTATAGAGCCTTATATGGAAGCTATGGACTATGGGTTCGCCCGCGCACGATGTTTGAAGAGGAGATTATGCAAGAAGGCAGGTCTATTGCTAGCTTTACCTTCTTACATAGCCTCGATGATGGGCCTTTGGTGGATTAATCAATAGAATCAAGATCATTACCAAGAACTGAAGCTTCATTGTCTACAACTGCGTTTGGGTTTGATGCTACGACACCAAAATCCTTAAAAATACGTTGTATATCCTCACCCCCCTCATCTATTGCTATATCCAGCGGAGTGTGACCATTCGTATCAAGTATATTATGGTCAGCTCCTGCTCTCAAGAGCTCTGATATTACATCTAACGACTCTTCCATTACTGCTATATGAAGCGGGGTGAGACTCTCCTCATTTTGGATATTGAGTAATGCATTATTTTTTATAAGAAATGCAACTTGTTCAACCTTGTTACGATAGGCCTCTGTATGCAACAAAGTGTTACCATTGTCATTCTGCAGATTAATATCAGCCCGAGCTGCAAGGAGCAACCTCAAGACATCTATACCATGATCTGTCTCATCTCCATCAGAATTCACTATGTGAAGAGGAGTATCACCATTCGCATTTTTAGCATTAATATTAGCCCCAGCTTTTATAAGGTAACTGATCCTACTCAAATCATCCTCTTCACTCAAGGATTGACAAGGACCAGCGGTAGCTATATGCAACGGTGTTTCGCCAATATTATTTTCGGCATTCTCATTAGCACCAGCGCTTATGAGTAGAGAAAGATACTGCGGCCCATAGAAAGCTGCTACATGAAGAGCTGTATCTCCTTGATGATCTTTAGTTTCAAGGTAAGCTTTAAGCGAAGCATTATCTGGGCACTTTGCTAAAAGAAGTTTCATCATTTCAATAGATTCACTATCGCCTTCTCTACAAGAAGCAATAATATGAAGCGCAGTCTGGCCTCTTTGATTCGTAATTGTATGCGAGGCTCCGCTTACTATCGACTTACACATATCTTGCATCGTCCCATTTTCTGCCACTAGATGAATCGGGAAATTGCCTTCATCATCACATGCTTCTACTAAGATACGTGGTGTTTCTATAATTTCTGCTACCATGTGGTGGCCAGCATATCTAGCGTAGTAGCTAGCCGTCTTGTATGTAGTATCTTTAAGGTTAACATCAGCACCACTTGCTATAAGAAGCGCAGTAGCTGCTGCTTTACCATTAAGAGCGGCAAGATGAAGCGGAAAGGTAGATTTACCATATATACTCTTTTTAGTTGCTAAATTAGGGTTGGCACCTAAGGCCAAAAGCTTTTGTATTAAACCAATATCGCCATTTGCACTAGCTAGTGATAGCAACGTGTATCCATTTTGGTTAAATAATTCATTTACATTATCTTTAGTAATAAGGGGGTGAATCTTTTGTATTTGTGGTTGTGTAGCTGAAGTTGAAGGAGTAGTCACTTCTAATTTTAGAGTTTTTGTTGAAGGGGATGGTACTACAAAACCATCTAAAGTTGTTTTTCTTTTTGACATATTAAAATACATTTTAATTAAAAAATAACATGATACTATATACAGTTTATAATTAAATATCAAGATATTTTTATTAATTCTTTTTGTGATTCTTGAAGAGCTAAGTATCAAATCAAGCAAAAACTTGACAGTTTGCTTCCAGTAGCTATTATTCATTGAACTAATAAACTCATCAGAAAAATGCACAGATACAGAACGCACAATTGCAATGAACTAACCGAAGCCCATGTTGGACAAACCGTAAAACTGTCGGGCTGGGTGCATCGCCGTCGCGACCATGGACATCTCTTATTCATAGACTTGCGTGATCATTACGGCTTGACGCAAATAGTGTTTGATGATCAGCATCCAGATATGGTTGACGCTGGCAGTCGCTTGCGTTTTGAAAGCGTCATCACGGTCATTGGTAAAGTTGTTGCGCGCACTCCTGATGCTATCAACAAAAATCTTGCTACGGGGCAGATAGAGATAGTGGTTGAGAGCTACGAACTTGAATCACCCGCTGAAATGCTACCAATTCAAGTAAATGCCGACCAAGAGGCTCCGGAAGAAACTCGCTTGACCTATCGCTTTCTCGATCTTCGTCGTGAAAAGATACACAATAACATAATCCTGCGCTCCCAAGTTATTGCTGAAATCCGTAAACTCATGACGGCGCAAGGGTTTAATGAGTTTCAGACGCCTATTTTAACCGCTTCATCTCCAGAAGGCGCGCGTGATTTTCTTGTGCCAAGCCGCTTACATCACGGCAAGTTCTATGCCCTACCCCAAGCCCCGCAGCAGTTTAAACAACTTCTTATGGTCTCTGGCTTTGATAAGTATTTCCAGATTGCTCCATGCTTTAGAGACGAAGATGCGCGCGCAGATCGCTCACCTGGTGAGTTCTATCAGCTTGATATGGAGATGTCCTTCGTTACTCAAGAAGATGTCTTTGCGGCCATAGAGCCAGTGATGCATGGTATTTTTACAAAATTTTCGGATAAAAAAGTCTGCGGATTCCCTTTTGTGCGCATACCATATGCGGAATCTATGTTGAAATATGGCTCTGATAAACCCGACCTACGCAATCCCATCGAAATAGCTGATGCTACCGAGGTTTTCCGCGATTCGGACTTTGCGATCTTCCGCGAGAATATCAAAAAAGGTTGCGTAGTGCGCGCTATTCCTGGCCCTAAAGCATCTTCTCAGCCACGTAGTTTCTTTGACAAGATGCTAGAATTTGCTATATCCGAAGGCGCCTCAGGGCTTGGCTATATACAATTTGGCGATGATGGAGTAGCAAAAGGTCCAGTCGCCAAGTTCCTCAAACCTCAGCAGCTAGAGATGTTACAAAAAACTGCGGGCGTTGGTGCTGGCGACGCGGTTTTCTTCTCATGTGATAAAGAATTAAACGCAGCAAAGTTAGCTGGTAAAGTCCGTACAAAATTGGGCATAGAGCTTGATTTACTTGAGAAAGATTGCTTTAAGTTCTGCTGGGTTGTTGATTTTCCATTCTACGAACTCAATGAAGAAACTGGTAAACTTGATTTCAGCCACAATCCATTTTCCATGCCGCAAGGAGGGTTAGATGCTCTACTTAACGCTAAGTCACAAGAGGATTTGCTAAAAATCAATGCCTATCAGTACGATATTGTTTGTAATGGCATTGAACTATCATCTGGTGCTATACGTAACCACAAGCCTGATCTGATGTATAAGGCCTTTGAATTAGTTGGCTATTCTGCAGAAGTAGTCGACGAGAAATTTGGTGGCATGATTCGCGCATTCAAATTCGGCGCTCCGCCCCATGGCGGGGTTGCTCCAGGAATTGACCGCATCGTGATGCTCATTGCAGATGAGCCAAATATCCGCGAAGTGATAGCTTTTCCTTTGAACCAGAAAGCCGAGGACTTACTTATGAACGCCCCTAGCAACGTTGACGAGAAGCAGCTAAGAGAGCTTGGGATTCAGATGAGGAAGAAGGTTTAAGCGCCCCCCTTCAGTCACTATGCGACTGAGCATCCAGGCCAGCTAGAGCTGGGGCTTCTGACGTATAAGTCGCAATCTGACCAGCTTGTATAAAGGTTTGAAAATCCTTGAATAATGGAAAGCTAGGTAGGCCTTTATTGTCCATTCGTTGATAGGCTCCATAACAGCCTAGATCTCCCTGCTCAAGCTGGTGTTGCTCAGAATTCCATTTGGGATCTTTGCCCATGCTATCAAAGATTTGTTTTTGTATATCTAGGCCGCGCTCAAGACGTGCGCCAAGCCATTTATTTTGAATCTTACAAAGTTCTACAAAAGCCCTGTACTCTTTCGCCATAACTTATCTCTTTATCAAATCTCTTCAGACAACTTTCTTGCTTCATCATCAGCTATCAAGGCATCTATAAACTCATCCAAATTGCCACCTCTGACGACATCATCAATTTTATATAATGTCATGTTGATTCTATGATCACTCACTCGCCCTTGCGGGAAATTGTAGGTTCTAATGCGCTCGGATCTATCGCCAGAGCCAACCTGCCCTTTACGCTCCCTAGCCCTTTCATTTGCAAGTTTTTCGCGTTCGGCTTCATATATCCTAGAGCGCAGAATTTTCATGGCCTGAGCTTTATTCTTAATCTGCGAACGCTCATCTTGGCATGTTACTACAACACCAGTTGGAATATGAGTGATGCGTACAGCTGAATCTGTGGTGTTAACGTGCTGACCCCCTGCTCCTGATGATCTATAAGTATCAATCCTGAGATCTTTTTCTTCGATCTTCACATCAACATCTTCTGCTTCTGGCAGAACGGCAACGGTTGCTGCTGAGGTATGTATACGACCGCTGGATTCGGTATTTGGTATGCGTTGAACACGGTGTACCCCAGACTCGAATTTAAGTCTCATAAATACATTTTGCCCGCTTATTGATGCCGTAGCTTCTTTGTAGCCGCCTATGCCAGTATCAGAAATAGATAAGACCTCAAATTTCCATTTTCTGAGTTCAGCATATTTTTGGTACATTTCAAATAGGTCTGAAGCGAAGAGAGCCGCCTCCTCTCCGCCAGTCCCCGCGCGCACTTCGATGATGGCGTTTTTAGTATCCGCTTCATCGCGCGGCAATAGGGCGATCTTTACGTCTTTTTCGCAAATCACAAGCTTATCTTGCGCAGCGCTTAATTCATCCCTGGCCATCTCTAGCATCTCTTTATCCATGCTTGGATCTGCAACCATCTCTTGCAAATTTTTAATTTCTAACTTTAACCCATTGTACTTATTGATCTTTTCAACAACAGGTTCTAGATCTGAGAATTCTTTTGATGATTTAACAAAAGCTTCTCCCATTACACCACTAGCTAGCTTATCTGACAGATCTGCATGCTTTTGTAATATCTTTGATAGGTTATCTTCGAAACTCATATCTTTTTCTTTTTGTTTATAAGTGATGCCCTAGCCGCAGCAAGTCTTGCAATCGTTACTCTATAAGGCGAGCAGGAGACGTAGTCAAGCCCTGCTTTGTGAAAAAATTCTATCGAAGCTGGATCGCCCCCATGCTCTCCGCAAATACCTATTTTTAAATCGGGTTTTACTTTGCGTCCACGCTCTACGGCTATCTTGATAAGTTCCCCTAC
>Ga0214921_10004492_pt1 | contig 20477 bp, 22 predicted proteins | sample LL1505_MetaG_FD_177992 | JGI IMG/M metagenome (GOLD analysis project Ga0214921, IMG submission 177992) | Freshwater microbial communities from Lake Lanier, Atlanta, Georgia, United States - LL-1505 | ecosystem: Environmental > Aquatic > Freshwater > Lake | place: USA: Georgia | collected...
CGGGTATCCAGGGGAGTACGTTCAGGAACTTGGCAAGACTGCGCTGGAGCGACGCCCCGACCTTCGAGACCTTCCCCGAGACGAAGCAATCGTCATTGCCCGCGATATCGGATACGACCTGCAACTGAGGGAAATCAAGGATTCGCTGGCACAATTCAATGTTGAATTCGATGTGTGGTTCAGCGAACGCGACTTGCACGCGGGTGGTGACGCCTCGCTGGTCGAAAAGGCGATAGAGCGACTTCGGGCCCAAGGCCACGTTTACGACGACGATGATGCCGTGTGGGTTCGCACCACAGACTTCGGCGACGACAAAGACCGTGTGATTCGACGCGGTAATGGTGTCCACACCTATTTCGCTGCCGACGCCGCGTATTACCTGTCCAAAGGGGACCGAGGCTACCAGCACAAGATCTATTTGCTGGGCGCTGACCATCACGGTTATGTCCACCGCCTCAAGGCGCTGGCAGGCGCGGCGGGTGATGACCCGAACAAGGACATCGAAATCTTGATTGGTCAACTCGTCAGCATCAATGGTGCAAAGTTATCCAAGCGTGCTGGCAACGTTATTGAACTGAACGACCTCCGTGACTGGCTCGGGACCGACGCACTTCGATATTCGCTCGCTCGGTATCCTGCCGATTCACCGCTGTCACTTGATCCAGAACTTTTGCAAAAGAAGTCAAACGACAACCCTGTTTTTTATGTGCAGTATGCGCACGCGCGAACCTCGGCGGTGGCTCGAAACGCGGCGACCGCTGGTGTCGATCGATCGGTGTTCCGTGCCGAGCTACTGGACCATCAGACCGAGGCGGATCTCGCGAACGCGCTCGCTGATTTTCCTCGAGTGGTTGCGCAATCCGCAACTCTTCGTGAACCACACCGCGTTGCCCGCTACCTTGAGGAACTTGCTGCCTTTTACCACCGTTGGTATGACAACTGTCGCGTTACTCCGCTCGGCGACGACGAAGTCGACGACGCACACCGCACGCGGCTATGGCTCAACGATGCCGCGGGTCAGGTTCTGCGAAACGGGCTCGACCTGTTGGGCGTCAGCGCACCGGAGCGCATGTGAGCCAATTCACATCGGAGCAGAGCGCCGTGATTCGAGCGGAGTTCCCCGAACTGTCCGAAACAGTCAGCGGGCATCCGCTCGTTTACCTCGACACGGCGGCCACGAGCCTTCGACCGCGAATAGCAGTCGACCTCGAATCCGAATTCGCGCTGCGACACACCGCCGCGGTCAATCGAGGCGCGCACTCACTTGCTGCCGAGGCGACCGAAGCCTATGACGACGCACGCGCGTCAATCGCTGCGTTCGTGGGTGCACGTCCGAACCAACTCGTCTTCACCTCCAACGCGACAGAGTCGATCAACCTCATTGCCCTCGCCACGCGATTGGCCTCGGCGGTCGGGTCACCGGCTCGATTCGCTCTCGCGACCGGCGACGAGATTGTTGTTTCTGAGGCTGAACACCATGCGAACCTCATCCCGTGGCAAGAGGTGGCCCGGCAGACGGGTGCTCTGATTCGCGTTGCCCCCATCACGGATGGAGGAGAGCTGACCGTCGACGCCGTGAAATCGGTCATGTCCGACCGAACTCGAATTGTTGCGGTGTCTGCAGTTTCCAATGTCCTTGGAATCACAAACCCCGTGCGCGCCATCGCGGACCTCGGTCGAGCTGTTGGCGCACTTGTTGTCGTTGACGCGTGTCAATCTGCCGCACATGGACGCCTCGACGTCGAATCGTACGGCGCTGATTTCGTTGTCTTCTCAGCTCACAAAATGTATGGGCCAACGGGTATCGGTGCGCTGTGGGGGACGACGGACATCCTTGCCGAAATGCCCGTGGTTCTGACGGGCGGTTCGATGATTACGCGTGTCGATTACGACTCGTCCGATTACTTGCCTGCACCAGCAAAGTTTGAGCCGGGCACGCCGCGACTCACGCAGGCGATCGGCTGGGCGGAATCACTCCGGTTTGTGGAGTCAATAGGAGTCGAGTCAATCGCGATTCACGAGGAAGCGCTGGGCGCTGATTTGTTTGCCGGTGTCGCCGACATTCCGAACGTTCACATCTTGGGAACCGCTGATGATGTTCACCGCGTCGGGCTTGTGAGTTTCGTTGTCGACGGCGTTCACCCTCACGACGTTGGTCAATACCTCGACTCGCGCGGAATCGCGGCGCGAGTCGGACACCACTGCGCCCAGCCTCTTCACAAGCGACTCGGCGTTGACTCATCGACCAGGTTCTCACTCGGGATGTACTCGACGTCGGACGATGTCGCTCTCGCTATCGCGGCACTCGCCGATGTCCGGGAATACTTCGGGGAGGGTTGATGGAACTCGACGATTTATACCAACAGATCATCCTCGACCACAACAAAAAGCGGGTGGGATACGGTCTGCAACCGGGCGGGTTCCCCTCTCACCAATACAACCCGACCTGCGGCGATGAATTGACCCTGACTGTTCGACTCTCGGAGGACGGCTCCACCATTACCGCCTTCGAGTGGGAGGGGAAAGGCTGCTCGATTTCGCAAGCGTCGGCCTCGCTCATGGCATCCGAAGCGACGGGAATGTCGGTCGTCGAATTCGAGTCGTTTGCGAACGGATTCCGTGAAGCAATGAGGTCCCGCGGAACACGTGCTCTGTCCGAAGACGAATACGGCGATCTTGCTGCACTCTCTGGTGTTTCACAGTTTGTTGCCCGAGTCAAATGCGCGATGTTGGCCTGGGTCGCCGCCGAGGACAGCCTGATTCTCACGCGCGAGTCGCTAAACTGACTCAATGCCTGAAGGACCGCCCGTGTTAAGGAAATCCATTGATTGAATATCGAAACCTTCGAATTGCGCTTCTCGGTGCGGGGAGCGTTGGCGCGCAGGTGGCGGACCAGATTCTCAATCACGGCGACGAGCTTGCCGCGCGAATTGGGGCCGGAATCGAGTTGATTGGCGTAGCCGTTCGTGACCCGAAATCCAAACGGGCGGCGGACATCCCCGCTCACCTCATAACGACTGATGCCGCGACGCTCGTTCGTCAGGCTGACATCGTCATTGAACTGATGGGGGGCGTCGAGCCAGCGCGAACGCTCATTCTCGATGCGATTAACGCAGGCGCTGACATTGTCACCGCGAACAAAGCGCTGCTTGCTCATCACAGCACCGAGATTTTTGAGGCCGCCGCCCAGGTCGGCGCCCAGGTTTACTACGAAGCAGCCGTTGCCGGGGCGATTCCGATCATTCGCCCGCTTCGCGATTCTCTCGCCGGTGACCGGGTGACGCGAATTCTCGGAATCGTGAACGGTACGACCAACTTCATCCTCGATCGCATCGACACTCTCGGCGAATCGATGGAGGACTCGCTCGCGATGGCGAAGAAGCTTGGATACGCCGAGGAGGACAGCAGTGCAGACGTCGAAGGATACGACGCGGCGCAAAAGGCTTCGATCCTCGCCTCTCTCGCTTTCCATACCCACGTGCCCATTGACCTCGTGTATCGCGAAGGAATCACTCAAATCACCCTCGACCAGGTTCGCGCCGCCCGACAGGCCGGTTACGTCGTGAAACTGCTGGCGATTTGTGAACGGGTCGTCTCGGCAGATGGCACCGAGGGTGTCAGCGCGCGTGTTTACCCCGCCATGGTTCCCGACACTCACCCGCTCGCCGCCGTGCACGGAGCGAACAACGCGGTGTTTGTCGAAGCGGAGCTTGCCGGTCCTCTTATGTTTTACGGCGCGGGCGCTGGCGGAGTTCAGACATCGTCGGCCGTGCTCGGAGACCTCGTGTCCGCCGCGCGTCGCCATGTCATCGGTGGGCCCGGCGTCGCAGAGAGCACTCACGCAACGTTCCCGATTTTGCCAATCTCGGACATCCGCACGCGGTATCACATCTCGCTCGAGATCACCGATGCCCCCGGTGTGCTCGCCGACATTGCGTCGCTTTTCGCCACCCATGGGGTATCGGTTGAGTCGGTCGAGCAGAAGGTCACCAGCGTCGATGGCCACGAGGCCACCGCTACGCTGGTGATTGGAACTCACGAGGCGATCGAAGCCGATCTCGCTGCAACCGTGGATGCCCTCGAGGCGTCGGCCGTGGTCGAACGCGTCGTGGGAGTAATTCGAATGGAAGGTCTGTAATGGCTCATCAGTGGCGAGGCGTCCTTCACGAATATCGCGATCGCCTTGATGTCTCGGACAAGACCCCCATCATTTCTCTTGGTGAGGGCGGAACACCACTCGTTTATGCGCCGGCACTGTCTGAACGCACGGGCGCGAAGGTCTATGTCAAGTACGAAGGCATGAACCCGACCGGATCGTTCAAAGACCGCGGAATGACGATGGCAATTTCGAAGGCGATGGAGGCGGGTGCAAAGGCTGTCATCTGCGCATCGACGGGCAATACGTCCGCGGCGGCCGCAGCCTACGCTGCCCACGCGGGAATCACGGCTGCTGTCCTCGTCCCAGAGGGCAAGATCTCGATGGGCAAGTTGAGCCAGGCCGTCGCGCACAACGCCGAAATATTGCAGTTGCAAGGGAACTTTGATGACTGTCTCGACATCGCTCGAGACCTCGCTGCGAACTACCCCGTCCACCTCGTTAACTCGGTCAATAACGACCGCATTGAAGGACAAAAGACGGCCGCCTTCGAGGTTGTCGAGGTTCTCGAACGCGCACCCGACTTCCACTTCATCCCCGTGGGGAACGCGGGCAACTACACTGCCTACCACCGCGGCTACCGTGAAGAAATTGCGCGTGGAACGACTGATGTGTTGCCGCGAATGTTCGGTTTCCAGGCGGCGGGCTCGGCGCCGCTCGTCATCGGTGAGCGCGTGAAGAGCCCCGAAACAATCGCCACCGCAATTCGCATCGGAAATCCAGCGTCGTGGGATTTGGCGATTGCCGCTCGCGAAGACTCAGACGGATATTTCGGTGCTATCAGCGACGCCGACATCCTCGCCGCACAGCGAATCCTGTCAGCAGAAGTCGGAATCTTTGTCGAGCCAGCGTCGGCAGCGTCGGTCGCGGGGTTGCTCGAACGCGCCGAGGCCGGCGTCATCCCCAAGGGTGCGTTCTGCGTACTCACGGTAACGGGACACGGACTAAAAGATCCGCAGTGGGCTCTCAAGCGACCGGACGGAACAGAAGCGATGCCACAAGTGGTTCCGGTGGATGTCGATGAAATCGCCGGCGTGCTGGGTCTCGTGAAGGGTAAATGATGTCGTCTACCGTTCCCGTCGGACGATCCGTTCACGTTAAAGTCCCCGCCACTACGGCCAACCTTGGCCCCGGTTTTGACACTCTCGGTATCGCGCTGTCCCTCTACGACGAGTTGACGGCAACCGTGCGCGATGCGGGGGTCACGCGTGTCACCGTCAGAGGTATTGGTGACGGTACCGTTGCGACGGATGACACCAATCTGGTCGTTCAATCGATGGCGGCGACGTTCGCGCATTTCGGAGTACCCGTCCCGATTGTCGACCTAGTGTGCGACAACCGAATTCCGCACGGTCGTGGAATGGGGTCCTCCGGTGCTGCGATTGTCGGCGGGATCATGGTGGCCAAGGGCCTTCTCGACGGCATTGTCGACATCGATGCGCAGGGCTTGCTCGACATCGCAACGGAAATGGAGGGGCACCCCGACAACGTTGCACCCGCCCTGTTCGGTGGTTTGTCGATTGCGTGGATGACCGAAGCAGGCCCCCAGCACAAGAAGTTGACGGTTCATCGTGGTGTTTCGTTGTTGGTTGCGGTTCCGCGTGACATGACAATGAGCACGAAGCTTGCCCGAGACCTGCAGCCCGAGACGGTTCCCCATGAGGATGCGGTCTTCAACGTTTCTCGCTCTGCGCTTCTCATCGCGGCACTTCTTCAGAGTCCCGAGCTGCTACACGCGGCAACAGAAGACAAACTTCATCAGGATTATCGCGCGGAAGCAATGCCAGAGACGATTGCACTGATTCGTCGGTTACGTGACGAAGGATTCGCCGCGGTGGTGTCCGGTGCCGGTCCGTCGGTCCTTGTACTTACCGACGATCCTCTCGAACGCGCGCGTGCGGCGAGCATCGTTGACCAGTCGAAGGATGCCGCCTGGGAATGCCTCATGCTCGCTGTCGACTTCAAGGGTGCTACAGTGATAGCACTGCCCGATGGAGACGGTCTCTAACCGGATCCCGAGCAGGTTTCGATTCACCTCACCGAATATCGCGTTGTGCGATTGCTGGCGGTGGCGTGACACATAAAGGAGTAACCAATGGATAACGAAATAACGGACGTGCCTGTCACCGACAGCACAGAAGCACCGGCTCGTAAGCGCGCACCGCGACGGGCTACCAAGAAGTCCACTGACGCGCCGGTCGAGGTCGTCACTCAGGACGCTCCCGTTGCAGAGTCAGCGCCCGATTCGGGAGACACCGCTGCGGACGGCGATGTCCCTGCCGGCCGCCGCACCCGCGGTCGTGGTCGTGGTCGGGCAGTGGCCGGCGCAACCGCTGATTCCGAGGGATCGGATAACTCGGATGCTTCCGAGGGATCGGATAACTCGGATGCTTCCGAGTCCGAAGACGCACAGGCCGACAACGGACGCAGTCGCCAGCGCAACCGCAAGCGCGGCCGTGGACGCGACGATGATTTTGATGGCGTGAGCGATGATGACGTCCTCATCCCCGTCGCCGGAATCCTGGACATTCTCGACAACTACGCTTTCGTGCGCACTGCCGGCTACCTCGCTAGCCCCGCCGACATCTATGTCGCACTCGGTCAGGTCAAAAAGTACAACCTCCGCAAGGGCGACGCCATTGTTGGCGCTATCCGCCAGCCTCGAGACAACGACTTCCAGAATCGTCAAAAATACAACGCGCTCGCAACAATCGACTTTGTCAATGGAGCAGCCCCGGAAGAGGCCGTCGTTCGCGACGACTTCAACGACCTCGTCGCCGTTCACGCGAGCGAGGGACTGGGCTTGAACGGTCGTTTTGGCTCGGTCAAAAAAGGTGACCGCGTTCTCATTGACGCTGCCGCTGGCGCAAGCCGCAGCGCCGCAATTCGTGACCTCGCTGGCGAGATCTCGGCAAGCGCAACGGACGCTCACCTCATGGTCGTCGTGTCCGAGGGCTTGCCCGAGGACGTCACGGCACTCAGCCGCGGCGTTCGCGGAGAAGTCAGCGCGTCATCCTACGACCGCCATGCGGACGAACACGTGACCGTCGCCGACCTCGCCATCGCGCGTGCCAAGCGCCTCGTCGAAAAGGGACACCACGTTGTTGTCCTTATCGATTCGATGACCCGGGTTTCCAAGAACCAGTTGGCGGTCATTCAGGGTTCACGCCCTCTCGGTGACGGTGCAGTGGACGCCGCTGTATTCTCGGCCACCAAACGCCTGTTTGGTGCCGGGCGCGCGCTCGAGACAGGTGGCTCACTGACTGTCATTGCCACAATCGATAACCAGACCGACGGATTCGCCGGTGCAGTTCGAGACGAACTTCTCGATATCGCCACCGCAGTCGTCACCCTCTAAGGGTTTTTGATGATCGAATCAATCGACGGTCTCGTCGCGGAACACGCCGCTCTTCAGGTGGAACTCGCTGATTCGGCGATACACACCAACCCGGCGCGCGCCAAGAAACTGAACCGCCGCTATTCGGAGTTGAACCAAATTGTCACAACTCACGCGGCGTTGTCCGCAGCCCGGGATGATCTGACAGCGGCCAAGGAACTTGCCAAGGATGACGAGGTGTTTGCCGCGGAGATTGCGCCGATGGAAGCAAGCGTCACCGAGCTCGAAGAGAAACTTCGACGTTTGCTCATCCCGCGCGATCCCGACGACGGCCGAGACGTGATCATGGAGATTAAAGGAGGCGAAGGTGGCGCTGAAAGCGCTTTGTTCGCCGCCGACTTGCTTCGCATGTACACCCAGTATGCCGATAGCCGTGGTTGGCGAGTCGAGATTCTTGACAGCACCGACAGCGACCTCGGCGGCTTCAAAGACGTTCAACTCGCAATCAAGGCCAACGCGACTGACCCCGCAAACGGTGCGTGGGCCAAGCTCAAATATGAAGGCGGAGTTCATCGCGTTCAGCGAGTTCCCGCAACAGAAGCTCAGGGCCGAATTCACACGTCGACCACTGGTGTTCTGGTATTTCCTGAGGTTGACGAACCCGAAGAGGTCGCAATTAGTCCTAACGACATACGCATCGATGTCTTCCGTTCGGGCGGACCCGGAGGGCAGTCTGTCAACACGACCGATTCTGCGGTTCGTATCACGCACATCGCGACCGGAATCGTCGTGTCGTGTCAGAACGAGAAGAGCCAAATCCAAAACAAGGAATCGGCGATGCGAGTTCTGCGTGCGCGGCTGCTCGCGCGTCAGCAAGAAGAACGCGATGCTGTCGCGAGCGATGCTCGCAAGAGCCAGATTCGCGGGATGGACCGATCAGAACGAATTCGGACCTACAACTTCCCCGAGAACCGCATTGCGGATCACCGCACTGGCTATAAGGCCTACAATCTCGATCAAGTGATGAACGGTTCGCTGGAACCAATCATTGACTCGTGTATTGCTGTCGATGAAGAGGCGCAACTTAAGGCGCTTTCGGAGTCGTCTGGCTCGTGACCTCGGTCAGCGAGATCGTTTCAGCGCTGGCGGTGCGTTTTGACCGCGCCGGCATCGCCTCTTCTCTAGCGGATGCCGAATTGGTCGTCGGTCATGTCACTGGGTGGACACGCGGTGAGGTAGCAACGAAGGCATTCATGGGCGCCGAACTGGACGAAGCGTTGGTGGCGGAAATCGATACCATCGCGGCCCGGCGCGAAGCCCGTGAACCACTCCAACACATCACCGGGGAGTCACCCTTTCGCCACCTCGTTCTCGCCGTCGGTCCGGGCGTCCTTGTCCCGAGGCCCGAAACCGAACTAGTCGCCGAATGGGCGATCGACGCTCTTCGACAAGTTCCATCACCCAGGCCTCGAGCCGTCGACCTCGGCACAGGTACAGGGGCCCTCGCTCTAGCGCTCGCAACCGAGGTTCCCAATGCCGAAGTGTTCGCCATCGAATTGTCGCCCGCCGCGGCCGAATGGGCAGAGCGCAACATCGCACGGTATGGCGACAATCGAGTGACGCTGGTGATTGGTGACGTAACGGACGCGCTGCCGGAACTCGACGGCGAAATCGATGTTGTTGTCGCGAACCCGCCATATATCCCGGACTCTGAAAAGCCCCTCGACATTGAGGTGTTGGGGTACGACCCAGAGATTGCGTTGTTCGGCGGTGAAGACGGTCTTCGAGACATTCGCGCGTTCATCGCCCGCGCCGCCCTTCTCTTGCGCCCCGGCGGCACGCTCGTTGTTGAGCATGGCGACGGGCAGGGGGAGGCCGTCAGAGACATCGCGAAAGAAGCTGGCTTCTCTATGACGACCACCCACACCGACCTGCTCCAACGCGAACGAGCCCTCACCGCGGTCCGCTAGGTGCCCATGGCTAAACTGTCAGGGATGGGCACAATCTATAACTGTCTCGAAACGAACGAGGCCTTGACCGGACTGCGACTGGCCAGACAGGCCATCGGTCGCGGAGACCTCGTCGTACTTCCCACCGACACCGTCTATGGGATTGCCGCTGACGCGTTTAACCCAGCTGCTGTCCAGAAGTTGCTTGACGCGAAAGGACGCGGACGCCAGTCGCCGCCGCCCGTTCTTGTGCCGGGATTCGACACTATGACTGCACTCGCCGAGCACATCACTCCTGAAGTGGAGAAGCTCGCCGGAGCTTTTTGGCCCGGCGGATTGACAATAGTTGTCGCGGCCCGGTCAACCCTCGCATGGGATTTGGGTGAGACCAACGGAACGGTCGCGCTGCGGATGCCCGATCACGAACTCGTGCGTGAGTTCTTGAGTGAAACAGGACCGCTTGCCGTATCGAGCGCAAACCTGACCGGGAAGCCTGCGGCACTGACGGCAGCCGAAGCGCTGGACCAATTGGGGGATCACGTCGCGGTCTATTTAGATGCCGGAGAGTCGTCGGGGTCGCGCGTCGGTTCGACAATCGTCGACGCCACGCCAACACGTGACGGTCAACCAGCTCGGATTTTGCGTGAAGGAACAATTTCACGACAAGCAATTCGCGATGTTCTCGGAGTCATTGCCGAGGCCGACGCATGAATTATCTGATTATTGGGTGCGTCTCGGCGATCATTTCGTTCCTGGGATCCCACGCGTTGCTTCGATTGAGTCACCGCTTCAAGCTCTATACCGTCATCCGTGACCGAGACGTCCACACGACGCCGACACCTCGACTTGGTGGTGTTGCCATCGTCCTCGGACTTGGCTCGGCACTCATCGCCGCGACATTCCTCCCAGTTTTTGCACCAGTTTTCGTCAACATCACGCCGATAATCGGCATCGGCATCGGCATTGTTCTTATGGCGGTGGTCGGAGTGATTGACGACCTCATCGACTTGAATTGGCTCGTCAAACTTGGAGCCCAACTGATTGCCGCTGGCGTGCTTGCCTGGTGCGGAGTGCAAATTGTCAGTCTGCCGTTTGGTTTCATCGCGCTGCTGTCGCCCACGATGTCGCTCGTTCTCACCGTTTTTGCGGTTGTCCTCGTCATGAACGCGATTAACTTTATTGACGGCCTCGATGGATTAGTTGCCGGTGTGACCCTCATTGCCGGAACGGTGTTCTTCATTTACTCGTACATCCTCTCTACCGGTCCGGGTCAAACGAGTTACTTCAATCTCTCGACACTGTTGACCGCCGCGCTTTGCGGAGCCCTCATTGGATTCCTGCCGGTCAATTGGCATCCCGCCAAGATGTTCATGGGTGATTCGGGTGCTCTCGTCATTGGTCTCGTGCTTGCGGCATCGACCATTTTGGTGACCGGGCAGGTCGACCCAACCCGAATTGATCCTGGGCAATTTGTTCCAGCGTTCATTCCACTCGCACTTCCGCTCGCCGTGCTCGTTGTCCCTCTCGTCGACTTTGTCCTCGCGGTGACTCGTCGCATTCTCAACGGCCGCTCACCTTTCGCTGCCGATCGAAAGCATCTTCATCACCGCCTGCTCGATATGGGTCACACCCACTTTCAAGCGGTTCTCATTTTGTATGCGTGGACGATTGTCGTCGCTGTCGGCGCTCTGCTGTTCATGTTCGTTGACGCGCCGATTGCAACGGGAATCGTGGTCGCTGGGCTTGTCGTCACCACGATTTTGACCATTGCACCGCTCGGTCGCGAAAAGCCCATCAACCTGTTCGGCGATATTCCGGAGGACGCTAATGACTAATGCTGTTCAGCTCGCTGCGAAGGCATTACGTGGCGCACTTTTCATCGGTGCAATCGTAACTATCGGTATCGCGCTGCTCGGCGGTGCCATTGGTTACTCGATGGTCGGCGAAATCGGAATATGGAGCGCGTTGGTCGGGAGCGCCGTGGCGTTCGTGTTCATGGGGATCACCGCTGGGAGCATCCTTCTCGGTCAGAAGGCGAGTGGCGGAAGCATCGCGTCGGGACTCTATTTCGGCATCGTTCTCGGCTCATGGCTTCTCAAATTCGTCCTCTTTCTCGTGGTGGCATTTGCCATTCGAAATTCCGATTCGCTCGACACGGTTATCGCGTTCAGTTGCGTCATCGCGGCCGTGCTCGGAGCGCTCGTGAGTGACGTGGTTGCTATCTCGAGGGCTCGTATTCCCGTTGTCGACATGGTGTAGGCTCGGGTGTAAATGAGCCCATGCAGCGCAAGGTAGCGCTCGACTCAAGGAGACAACGTGAACGGACTGAACGGCCTCGTTCTGTCTGAAGGCGTTACCTTCCACGCTCCGTCAATCACGGAATTCTTCCCGGCAGCAATTTTCTTCGAGGGAACTCCCTTCGAAATGAACCGCATCATGATCATTCGCATGATTATGGTGATTCTGCTCGTCGTGCTTTTCTGGCTTGGTACGCGCAAAATGACGCTCGTTCCGGGTCGATTCCAGGGTGCCATCGAAATGGGTCTCGACCTCGTTCGAGTCAACATCGCCGAGGATCTCCTTGGCAAAAAAGACGGGCGGCGTTTCCTGCCGATCCTCACCACGATTTTCTTTCTCGTCTTGTTCCTCAACATCACCGGAATCGTTCCGGGCTTCAACATCGCCGGGTCATCCGTGATCGGAATTCCCCTCGTCCTCGCGGTGGTCTCATACTTCACTTTTATTTACGCGGGGCTGAAAAAGCATCCGGGCGCTTTCCTCAAGAACTCGCTCTTCCCGTCTGGTGTCCCGAAGGCGTTTTATCTCGTCGTCACGCCCATCGAATTGTTGTCAACGTTTGTGCTTCGACCCGTCACATTGACCCTTCGACTCCTCATGAACATGATCGTGGGACACTTGCTTCTCGTCTTACTCTTCTCGGCGACCCACTTTTTTGTCCTCGGTGTCGGCCAATGGTACGGCTATGTTGGTGGAGCAGGAACGCTTGCGTTTGGCATCGCCTTTTCACTCTTTGAAATCTTGGTCGCTGTTCTTCAGGCCTACGTTTTCACACTCTTGACCGCTGTCTACCTCCAGCTCGCGCTGGCGGAAGAACACTAACCACAACGACCCATTCGGGTCACAACGGAAGGAAACACCATGGTTCTCGCAGAGATCACGGGAAACATCGCAACCGTCGGCTACGGTCTCGCAGCCATCGGACCCGCCATTGGCGTGGGTATCGTCGTCGGAAAGACCATTGAGTCGGTTGCTCGTCAGCCTGAACTTCAAGGTCGCCTCACGGTCCTCATGTACATCGGTATCGCGTTCACCGAGGCACTTGCCTTCGTCGGTATCGCAACCGGCTTCATCTTCGTATAGTCACGATAAGGAATCGACATGCTGCACGCATTCGTGTGGGCCTCGGAATCGGCTGAATCGGTCCCGAACCCGCTCATCCCGGCGATTTATGACATCGTCTGGTCGATCATTCCGTTTGCGATCGTCCTCGTCATGTTCTGGAAGGTCATCCTTCCAAACATGAACAAGACACTCGACGCGCGCGCGGAAAAAATCGAAGGCGGTATCGCCCTCGCAGAATCGGCCCAGAAGGAAGCAGCGATTGCCCTCGAGAAGTACAACGCCCTTCTCCAGGAAGCACGGGCCGAGGCTGCCGACATCAAAGAAAAGGCTCGCGCTGAGGGTGCACTCATCCTGGCCGAATTGAAAGACCAAGCATCCGACGCTGCTGAGGCAATCACCGCCAAGGCCCAACAGCAGATCGAGGCCGAACGCCTCGCTGCGATCCAGTCGCTTCGGTCCGAAGTCGGTCAGCTCGCTCTCGAACTCGCTGGTCGGGTAATCGGTGAACAAGTCAAGGACGCCAAGGCGTCGTCTGCTGTTGTCGACCGATTCCTCGCGGACGTCGAAAAGAACGAGAAGAGCAAGTAATGGGCAGTGCATCACGCGTTGCGTTGACTTCGGCGAAGGCCGCGGTCGCGAAGACCAAGGAATTGAGTGTTGCTGCGGGCGTAGCAATCCTTTCCGTTGGTCGCGCCATCGGGGACACCCCGGCGCTGCGTGCTGCACTCGCAAATCCCGTTGCTGACGCCACGGCCAAAGCCGCGCTTATCGACGGCGTCGCTGGCAAACTCGATGCAACGGCAGCCGCTCTTCTCCACACGATTGTTGGTGTGCGCTGGTCGTCCCCTGATGAGATGCTTGCCGGAATTGAAGAAATCGGAATCCGCGTCATCGCCGCGGGTTCCACGGACGCGATCGAATCGGAACTTTTCACGATCGCTCAAGCAGTAACCGCTCACCCTGAACTCGAATTGGCACTGAGCGCAAAGCGGGGCGGAGCCGAATCAAAGCTAACTCTTGCAGGAGCCGTGCTCAAGGGCGCAAGCGACGCGACGACCGAAATCGTTCGTCATCTTGTGAGCCAACCTCGGGGTCGACGTATCCGGGCCCTACTTGCTGAAGCCCAAAACATCGCTGCCGACCAGCAGGGTCGCGGGGTCGCAATCGTTACGGTCGCTCACCCGCTTGACACCGCGCAGCGCGAACGCATTTCGACCGTGCTACACACCCGTTTTGGACGCGATCACCACATCGATGAAATCATCGACGATTCAATCGTCGGAGGCTTCACCGTCCAGGTCGGAAACGACACGATTGACGCGAGCATCCGTTCGCGCCTCACAGAACTCTCCTCGAAACTCGCGGGCTAACCGCCACACAAAGGGAAACAACAATGGCTGAACTGACAATTAACCCGGACGACATCCGCAAGGCGCTGGGCGACTTCGCGAAGTCGTACGAGCCGTCGAAGTCGAGCGCGAAAGAGGTCGGTCACGTTATCGACGCCGGCGACGGAATCGCGCACGTCGATGGACTCCCCGGCGTCATGGCGAACGAACTCATCAAGTTTGCGGACGGGACACTCGGTCTTGCGCTCAACCTTGACGAGGACTCCATCGGTGTCGTCGTTCTCGGTGAGTTCTCGGGCGTTCAGGCCGGTCAAGAAGTCACTCGCACAGGCGAGGTCCTTTCGGTCCCGGTCGGCGAAGGCTACCTTGGCCGCGTCATTGACCCGCTCGGTAACCCCATCGACGGTCTCGGAACGATCAAGACGGACGGTCGTCGCGCTCTCGAGCTCCAAGCGCCTGGCGTTATGGCCCGAAAGTCGGTTCACGAACCGCTTCAGACCGGAATCAAGGCGATTGACGCGATGATTCCCGTCGGTCGCGGACAGCGTCAGCTCATCATTGGTGACCGCCAGACCGGTAAGACGGCCATCGCGGTCGACACAATCATCAACCAGAAGGCCAACTGGGAGTCGGGCGACACGAACAAGCAGGTTCGCTGCATCTACGTGGCAATCGGCCAGAAGGGCTCGACCATTGCAGCTGTGAAGGGCGCTCTCGAAGAAGCAGGGGCAATGGCGTACACGACCATCGTTGCCGCTCCCGCCTCGGACCCCGCTGGCTTCAAGTACCTCGCGCCGTACACGGGTTCGGCGATCGGTCAGCACTGGATGTACGCCGGCAAGCACGTCCTCATCATTTTTGATGACCTGTCCAAGCAGGCCGAGGCCTACCGTGCCGTGTCACTTCTTCTTCGTCGTCCGCCGGGACGCGAGGCCTACCCCGGTGACGTCTTCTATCTGCACTCGCGTCTCCTCGAGCGTTGTGCCAAGCTCTCGGATGAACTCGGTGCTGGCTCGATGACGGGCCTTCCGATCATCGAGACCAAGGCGAACGACGTCTCGGCCTACATCCCGACCAACGTGATCTCGATCACCGACGGCCAAATCTTCCTCCAGTCCGACCTCTTCAACGCCAACCAGCGTCCCGCGGTCGACGTTGGTATCTCGGTGTCGCGTGTTGGCGGAGACGCTCAGGTCAAGTCAATCAAGAAGGTGTCTGGAACATTGAAGCTCGAGCTCGCGCAGTACCGCTCGCTCGAAGCGTTTGCGATGTTCGCCTCGGACCTCGACGCCACTAGCCGCCGCCAGCTCGCTCGCGGTGCGCGATTGACGGAACTTTTGCGTCAGCCTCAGTACTCGCCGTATCCGGTTGAAGAACAGGTTGTCTCGATTTGGGCCGGAACCAAGGGCAAGCTCGACACTCTCGAGATCACCGATGTTCTTCGTTTCGAACGCGAACTGATTGAGCACCTTCGCCGCAACACGAAGATCCTCGACACGCTCCGCTCGACCAACGTTCTCGATGACGCCACCGAGGCCGATCTCGAAAAAGAAATCGACAAGTTCATCACATCGTTCCAGGGCGGTAAGGGTGGAACTAAGGCTGGGTCGGAACAGTTCGACGCGCTGCCAGCCGACGAAGTGGAACAAGCCAAAATCGTCAAGCCGCGCAAGCGCAAGTAATTCGCACATAAACCGAGAGGAGGAACACCATGGGAGCGCAACTTCGCATCTACCGACAAAAAATTAAGTCGGCACAGACCACGAAGAAGATTACGCGCGCCATGGAACTCATCTCGGCGTCGCGAATTCAGAAGGCTCAGGCGCGTATGGCGGCGGCAGCCCCCTACACGCGGGCGTTGACTCGAGCGGTTACCGCTGTGGCCGTCGGTTCTAACGTTGACCACCCGTTGACGACTCAACCCACGAACCCGCGTCGCTCGGCCGTCGTGATCTTTACCTCTGACCGAGGTCTCGCCGGCGCGTTCTCGTCGCAAGTTCTTCGCGAAGCGGGCGAACTCGCCGAGAAACTCGACTCCGAAGGCAAAGAGGTTGTCTACTATTTGATTGGTCGCAAGGCGCTGCAGTACTTCGGGTTCCGTCAGCGCGAATGGGAGCGGGATTGGATCGGCAACACCGACCGTCCCGAGGTCGAAACTGCCGAAGAGGTTGCCCAGGCGTTGATTGAGCACTTCCTCAAGAGCCACGACGATGCTGGTGTTGACGAGATTCACCTCGTCTACAACCGTTTCGTCAATCTTGTCTCGCAGGTTCCGACGGTACTTCGCCTTCTTCCCCTCGAAGTCGTTGAAGCTGACGACGATGCTCCAATCCCAACTGGAGCCGATGTTTTGCCCCTGTACGAGTTTGAACCGGACGGGCTGAACGTGCTCAACGCACTTTTGCCTGTGTATGTCGAAAATCGTGTCTTCGCGGCGATGCTGTCCTCGGCATCGGCTGAACACGCTGCTCGTCAAAAGGCGATGAAGAGCGCGACGGACAACGCCGACAAACTTATTCAGAACTACACCCGACTCGCGAACAATGCACGTCAATCCGAAATCACCCAGCAAATTTCCGAAATCGTGGGCGGCGCAGACGCCCTCGTTTCGAAAAAGTAACCACAAAACAGAAGGACGAGAACATGGCAGCCAAGACTCAGGCCGCGGTCGGACGTATCGCGCGAGTGACAGGACCCGTTGTTGACATCGAGTTCCCCCACGACTCCATTCCGCAGATCTACAACGCCCTCCAGACGACGTACACGTTGGACGGCGTCGAGATTGTGTTGACCCTCGAGGTCGCACAACACCTCGGGGACGACCTTGTCCGCGCCATTGCACTCAAGCCGACCGACGGACTCGTTCGCGGCCAGGAAGTCCGCGACACCGGCGAGGCCATTTCGGTGCCCGTCGGAGACGTGACCAAGGGCAAGGTCTTCAACGTTCTTGGCGAAGTTCTCAATGGTGACGGTAAGAAGATCGAAATCAAGGAGCGCTGGCCGATCCACCGCAAGCCTCCCGCATTCGACCAACTCGAATCGAAGACGCAGCTGTTCGAGACCGGCATCAAGGTCATCGACCTTCTCACGCCATACGTTCAGGGTGGAAAAATTGGTCTCTTCGGTGGTGCCGGTGTCGGCAAGACCGTTCTGATCCAGGAAATGATTCAGCGGGTGGCGCAAGACCACGGTGGTGTGTCGGTGTTCGCCGGAGTCGGTGAGCGCACCCGTGAAGGAAACGACCTCATTCACGAAATGGAAGAAGCGGGCGTCTTCGACAAGACCGCGCTCGTCTTTGGCCAGATGGACGAGCCGCCGGGAACGCGTCTTCGCGTCGCCCTGTCTGCTCTGACAATGGCGGAATACTTCCGTGACGTTCAGAAGCAGGACGTGCTGCTCTTCATCGACAACATCTTCCGATTCACTCAGGCCGGTTCTGAGGTATCGACGCTTCTTGGCCGTATGCCCTCGGCTGTTGGTTACCAGCCAAACCTCGCGGACGAGATGGGCATCCTCCAGGAGCGCATCACCTCGACGCGCGGTCACTCGATTACGTCACTTCAGGCGATCTATGTCCCCGCGGATGACTACACCGACCCGGCTCCCGCAACGACCTTTGCCCACTTGGATGCGACAACGGAACTTTCTCGTGAAATCGCCTCGAAGGGTCTGTACCCGGCCGTTGATCCTCTCACCTCGACGAGCCGCATCCTCGATCCGCGCTACATCGGCGCCGACCACTACCGCGTCGCGACGACCGTGAAGCAGATTCTTCAGAAGAACAAGGAACTGCAGGAAATCATCGCGATCCTCGGTGTCGACGAACTGTCCGAAGAAGACAAGATCACCGTTTCGCGCGCACGTCGAATCCAGCAGTTCCTGTCCCAGAACACCTACATGGCAAAGAAATTCACCGGTGTAGAGGGCTCGACGGTTCCGCTCAAGGACACCATCGAGTCATTCGACGCCATCGCCAAGGGCGATTTCGACCACGTCGCCGAGCAGGCGTTCTTCAACGTCGGTTCCATCTCTGATGTCGAAGAGAAGTGGGCCCAAATCCAGAAGGACAACGGCTAATCATGGCCACTCTCACGGTTCATGTCGTTGCCGCAGACCGCGAGGTGTGGGCGGGTGAGGCGAGCATGCTGGTCGCTCGCACCGTCGAAGGCGAACTGGGTGTACTGCCAGGACATGAGCCGTTCCTCGGCGTTTTGGCGGAAGGCGATGTCCGTATCCACACTGACAAAGGAATCATTTTGGCGAAGGCCGACCGCGGTTTCCTTTCGGTGGAACACAACACGGTGATGGTTGTCGCCAGCCAGGCGGAACTGGTCGCCTAAGTGCGAATCCTGCTTCCTCCGTCGGAAACGAAACTCAAAGGTGGGCAACCCAATATGGGTTTGCCCACCCTCAGTTTTTCCAGCCAAGACTCAGCGCGAGCCGACCTCATGTCTGCCGTGGAGTCTTGGTGTCGTGATTCGCCGGAGGCCGCAGCAAAAGCACTCAAATTAGGCCCAAAGTCAATTGACGAGTTGGCTAACAATGTCTTTCGGGACGCAGACCTCATGCCCGCAATCGATCGCTACACCGGAGTCCTGTATTCCGCGACGGGTGTCGCTGAGTGGACATCCGACCAGCGCGATTGGGCGGCGACTCATGTGTTTATTCACTCAGCGCTTTTCGGAATCATTTCTTCATCTGATCAGATTCCTGTGTATCGGTTGTCATACGACACGAAGGTTGACGGGCGCGCGCTGAAGGAATTTTGGGGTGCGCAAGTTGACGACGCACTCCCTGAAATGGCGACGGGGGATTGGATTCTCGATTGCCGGTCAGCCGGTTATCGGGAACTCGCGCCAATCCCTGCAGAGATTCCATCCGCCTATCTCGAGGTGGTCTCGGCGAACGGCGGCAAAGCGCTCAATCACTTCAACAAGATTCACAAAGGCGAGCTCGTCGCTGCTCTCGTTCGCGACTCTCCAAACCTTCCCTCACTGGATTCCCTTGCCGAGTGGTCTGTCGTTTCTGGGTTGCGGATGACGTTAGCCGGCGAGACAATCCGGCTCGTCGTGTAGGTCGAGGATGGTTTTGCAGGCTTTTCGGGCTGATTTTCAGCGGGTGATTGATGTACAGCCAAAGACATGGTCGTTCACGACGCCGACGGCCTGCATGTGCGCATAGGCGGTGGTGGGACCCACGAATTTCAGCCCTCGCTTCTTGAGCGCCCTCGCGAGGGCAACCGATTCGGGGGTGAACGCAGGTAAGTCGGCGACGTCACGAATCACTGAACGAGGGCCCTCGGGGGCGTGTGACCAGACCAATTCGTCAAGGGCACCGGGCTCAGTGTCCATCATGTTGGCGACGATGGTCGCGTTATGAATCGTTGCATCGATTTTGGCGTTGTTCCGAATGATTCCGGTATCCGCCATAAGTCGAGCGCGATCCGTTGGTCCGAAACCAGCGATAACGTGGGGGTCGAAGTTCGCAAACGCTGCGCGGAACCCCTCGCGGCGACGCAAAATGGTGATCCAGGAGAGTCCGGACTGGAACGCTTCGAGTATGAGACGCTCGAACATTTCACGGTCGCCGTGAACGGGAACTCCCCATTCGGTGTCGTGATAGTTGACATAGAGAGGATCGTCACCGCACCACCAGCATCGAGCAACACCGTCGCTACCCATCCTCAGTGCGGTCATCGGTGGGCGATGCCCTCGTGGTCCAGCAACCACACCTTGGTGGGGATACCGTTTCCACCCGAATATCCCGTGATTCGACCGTCACTTGCGAGCACACGGTGACACGGAATGATGATGGGAACCGGATTTGCGCCGACCGCACCTCCGACGGCCCGACCCGCGGACGCTCGACCGGTTGTCATCCCAACATCACCGTACGAGCGAATGTCACCAAACGGTATGGCCGCCAATGAGTCCCACACCGACTTCTGAAACGGGGTCCCCGCAAGAGATACGGGAACACTAAATTCACGGCGTTTTCCCGCGAAATACTCGCCGAGTTGCCGTGTTGCCGTGGCAAGGACGGCGCTCGTCGTTTCGGGCGTTGAGTCGTGCGGCAATTTGCCGTCCCGCTCGATGGTGAGTCCCACAATCGAATCACCTCGCGCGATGATTTCGAGGCGGCCGATTGGGCTGTCCATGCGGACGAGGGCATCAAAATTGGTCATGGATGAACCTTAGTTTATGGGTTGCTAACTGTTTACAATTTTTGTAATCTGTTAGTAATGTGGCGATACTCAAACGTGGGGAATGATGTCCTTATGGACATCCCGATCCGATACCTCGGCAATTCAGGCCTCCTTGTCT
>Ga0214921_10004495_pt1 | contig 20472 bp, 22 predicted proteins | sample LL1505_MetaG_FD_177992 | JGI IMG/M metagenome (GOLD analysis project Ga0214921, IMG submission 177992) | Freshwater microbial communities from Lake Lanier, Atlanta, Georgia, United States - LL-1505 | ecosystem: Environmental > Aquatic > Freshwater > Lake | place: USA: Georgia | collected...
GCCGGCTCTTTCCTCTTTCCCCGATCATTTAGCTCGCCCATTGATGCTGATACTCAATTTCGCATTGCCACAGCCTTCTTCGCCTATGCCGCAGGTGATGCCTTTGGCGTTCAGTACGAATTCAAAGATGAGTATCTTGTTGAAAGTTCGTTGAGTGAGATAGATGATTGGCCGTTAGGCGGTGTTAGCGATGACACCTTGCTCACTCTGCTATCGATTAAGGCACTTGAATCATTTACGCCAGAAGTTGCACGCACACGATTTATTGAACTTCTCAAAGAGAATCTTCCGGTTCTCCGTGGGCTAGGTCCGACGACTAGGGCTGCAGTCGGACTACCAGTTAAGGATTCAGAGGTGCACTTTATTGGTAACTCCAATGGTGCAATGATGCGAACTGCTCTGATGGGTATGGCATTTTCTGCCAAAGATGATGAGAATCGGAGGCAATGGATTTCAGAGATTGCGCGAGCAACACATTCTCATGAGCGAGCTATTGCAACTTCACTCATTGCCTCAAAACTCTTCGCACAAGCCCTCCATGATCCGACTATTGATCTGCTTCATGTGGCCGAGAATGAAGCGAAGGAAATTGGTTATGAAGAATTCTTCACTGCAAACTTTGGTGAGAAATCCCAAGTTTCATTAGATCCTCTCCACACACTTAAAGCCGTAGTTGCAATCGCTTCATCCTCAAAAACGGTTGAACAGGCCTACATCAGCGCCTGTGAACGAGGCGGAGATACAGATACCGTCAGCGCACTTGCCGGTGCACTCGTCTCGCTTCGTTTTCCCACTTCCCACGGCTTCTTTTCAATTCCGTGGATTAACCAAGTGCGATGGAGTGAGATTTCAGAGAGTGGCAAAGCACTTGAAATCATCTATCGCGCGCGCAACCATGCAGTCTGGATTGTGGGACCAGTTGCTTGGGATAGCGTGCGTTATCACGATGGCCTAACTATTGAACGCCCCGGTGGCACAGGTGCCAACGTTGCAATTGCACTGGCATCAACTGGTACTGCCGTGAACTTTGTAAGTTATCTTGGAGATGACCAACTCAGCCGCAAACTCGATGTGCACCTCAAGAGTTCAGATATTTCAACCCTCTACACACCAGTGATTCCTGGCCCGGTTTCACACGTAGCGATCCCTGTTGATGAAAATGGTGAGCGCACGATCGTTGTGATTGAAGATGACAAGTTAGATCAGGTTTCACTTGAGGGAGTACCAATTAACACAGGTGACATTGTTGCCTTTGTCATTTGGCGAAATAACTTTGTGAAGGATTTAGAGATTGCCCAGAAGGCCGGTGCAATGACAGTTGTGGGATCGGCGGCGCTGACAGATGCCCAGGTCCTTCGCGCCGACTATCTCATCGGCTCACGAGATGATTTCTCCGGTGATTACTCAGTTGAACAAGCTCTCACGCGCTTTACACACATTGTCGTCACTAGCGGTGCAGATGGTGCGACCTTCTACAGCGCACAAGGCTCAATCTTCCAACCAGCAGAAATTACCGAAGTGGTGGATACAACTGGTGCTGGCGATGCATTCTTATCTGCACTGCTTCACTACTTAGTGATCAATAAAAAAATAGATGCCAAGGCGATGGAGCTAGCTGCTCGTTGGTCAGCTCTTACCGTTTCATCACAGGGTTCAATTCCACCCCGTTTTGAGTAAGTGTGCTTTCGCGAACATATAGTGGAAGTGATGTGTAGCCATGCTTTTCGCTGCGCCAGCTGCCGCCTACAACGCTCTCACCGGTAATGAGTGAGGTCCACTTTCCTTCAGGCAAGTAGAAATCAGCGATTCCATCGGAGTTAAAAATCGGCGCAACAAGGAGCGACTCCCCCAACATGTATTGACGATCAAGGTGGAGACATGAAGGATCTTCTGGAAATTCCATCATCATGGGGCGCATCATTGGTATTCCCTCACGATGAGCAATCTCTGCCATTTTGAGGATGTACGGCATTAGCGAAATCTTCAAATCAGTAAAGAATTTTGTAACAACGCTTGCCTCATCATCGATAAGCCATGGAACACGATATGAACCGCTGCCATGTAAACGCGAATGTGAAGAGAGAAGTCCAAAAGCAACCCAACGCTTAAAGACATCGGGATTTGGTGTTCCCTCGAAACCTCCAATGTCATGGCTCCAATATCCAAATCCTGAGAGAGCCATACTCAAACCACCGCGTAGCGTTCCTGCCATTGATTCAAAGGTGGATTCGTTATCTCCACCCCAGTGAATTGGAAACTTCTGACATCCAGCTGTAGCAGAGCGTGCAAAGACAACTGTCTCTTTATTTGGCTTACGCTCCAGAAGTTCGAAGACGGTTTTGTTATAGAGATACGGATAGTAATTGTGCATCCGCAACGGATCACTACCATCGCTATAAATAACATCGGTAGGAATTCTTTCGCCAAAATCAGTCTTGAATGAGTCAACACCAATATCAATGAGTTTCTGCAACTTCGATTGAAACCAGGTGGAGGCATCAGGATTAGTGAAATCTACGATAGCCATTCCTGGTTGCCACAAATCCCACTGCCAGACGCTGCCATCAGGGCGCTTGATCAGATAACCCTTCTCCTTTGCCTCAGCAAAGAGTGATGACATCTGCGCGATATATGGGTTGGTCCAGACGCAGACGCGATATCCCTTCTCATGCAAACGTTTAATCAGGCCGGCGGGATCTGGAAAGACTGCGCTATCCCATTCAAAATCACTCCAACTAAATTCCTTCATCCAGAAGCAATCGAAGTGAAATGCACTGACCGGAATCTCGCGCTCTGCCATGCCATCAAGGAATGAGTTGACTGTTGCTTCATCGTAATTAGTTGTAAATGAGGTCGAGAGCCAGAGCCCGAAGGACCAATCAGGAACCTTGGCTGGTTTTCCTAAGAAGTCGGTATAGCGCTTAATGATTTCGCGCGGATTCTTGCCGTAGATAAAGAAGATTTCGAGCTCTTCACCCGGCACAGATATCTGCACCTTATCGACGACTTCGGTTCCAATCTCAAGGCTGACCTTGCCAGTGTGATTGATAAATACTCCATAACCACGGTTAGTCAGATAGAAAGGGATATTTTTATACGCCTGTTCAGATGCGGTGCCACCATCTTCATTCCAGATTTCAATGACTTGTCCATTTTTTACAAATGGTGTGAAGTGCTCACCAAGACCATAAACCAATTCGCCCACGGCCAAATTGAGTTGAATATTGATATACGGATCACCGTTGTGGTTCATCCAAGCAATACCTTTATCAGCGATTCGAGTTAGATGCGTTCCTTCAGCGCTGATATCTAAATGAAAAGCTTCGCCTTGCGAGATTGATGCAGTTAAATCGGCGTTCGTAATTGAGTAGTTGCTACCGTCTTGAGAAATCTGAGGCGAACTAGAATCCTTCGCTAATTCAAAGTGAGGTCCGCGATCGATCCCACCTTCATGATGTGTCACCTTCATTCCGATGATGTTTGACATCGGTGAATGCAAACGCGTTGTAATCAACGGAATATTGAGGGTATCTCCACGATCTGCAATGACTTTGCTCGGTGCATAGATCGTCAGCCCTCTGTCTGTGCTATCAATGCGATGGGCGGTCTTACCGTAGTAAGCGCGCACACCTTCGCGAAGAAGCCAGAAGCCGTTGGTAAAGCGCATGAGAAAGGGGTTTAGCCCTTAACTCCCATGAGATGCTCGAGAGCTAATTGATCGAGAGCTTCGTAGTGATAGCCGCGTTCACCAGCTGCTTCAACATCAAAGGCTTCGGGTTCGGTCAGAGACTTCCATGTTTCACCCGCTGCAAGAGTTGGCTCTGTAAGTCCTGGAATATTTGACTCCTTCATTGCAGCGATAACGCGTGGGTCGCTACGGAATGCAAGTGCACGCTCTTTAAGAAGTAGGTAGGTGCGCATATTTGCAGTCGCTGATTCCCAGACACCCTTATCGCTTTCGGTGCGAGATGGCTTGTAATCAAAGTGCTTTGGACCTGCGTACTTATGGCTCTCAAGGAGATCGACAAGGAAGAACGCTGATTTGAGATCACCATGGCCGAAAACAAGATCCTGGTCGTACTTTGGGCCATGCTGACCGTTGAGGTCGATATGGAATAGCTTTCCATGCCAGAGTGCCTGTGCAATTCCATGAACAAAGTTAAGGCCGGCCATCTGTTCATGGCCAACTTCTGGATTTAGACCGACAAGTTCTGGTCGATCTAGTGAGTTGATAAATGCGAGCGCGTGGCCAATTGTTGGCAAGAAGATATCTCCACGTGGCTCATTTGGCTTTGGTTCAATTGCAAACTTAATTTTGTATCCGTTATCGGTAACAAACTCACCAAGAATGTTGAATGCTTCGCGGAAGCGATCGAGTGCAACATAGGCATCTTTTGCTCCATCAGATTCTGCACCTTCACGTCCACCCCAACATACATATGTCTCTGCGCCAAGTTCAACGGCGAGTTCAATATTGCGCATTACTTTACGGATTGCATATCGACGAATATCTCGATCATTAGATGTGAATGCACCATCTTTAAATACTGGGTGTGAGAATAGATTTGTTGTCGCCATGGGAACTTTCATTCCGGTATCTGAAAGAGCTTTCTTGAAACGATCTATATGTCCCTGACGTGATGCATCATCGCTACCGAATGGAATCAAGTCATCGTCATGGAAGGTAACTCCATATGCACCGCGTGAAGCGAGCTCATTGACTGTACGAACAGGATCCAGCGGTCCGCGAGTGGGGTCGCCAAAGGGATCACGCGCCTGCCAACCGACGGTCCATAGGCCGAATGTGAACTTATCTGCAGGGGTTGGCTTAACTGACATGGTCTTCTCCCGGTGTCTCGTGGGGCTCTGCTCTCCGTAAGGAACTCGGTGCTGAACTCAGTTTGGAACATTCCCGAACTTACCCGTAACCTAGGCCAATAGCCACAGGAAATAAATAACTTTTCTGTGATGTAGTAACACTCTTTTGCGGGAGTGGTGAAATGGCAGACACGCAGGTCTTAGGAACCTGTGTCTTCGGACGTGCGGGTTCAAGTCCCGCCTCCCGCACCAGTATCTTCAGTATTTTCAGTATTTATAATGATCACAAGTGAGCAGGAATATCACATGGCTAAACCATCGCGAGCCAAAGTTAAGAAATTGCAATCAGAGGCGATGAAGGCTGCTGCTGAACGTCGCGCTGCAAAATCGGCAAGCAAGCAGGTCAACACGCGTGGCGAAGTAGAACTTGATCCATATTCAGAAGTTGATCAAGAGTGGGTTGCTCTAGGAATTAGCGCACCAGCACGGCGAGCACTCATTGATGAAGGTTTTTACTCACTTCCAGATCTGCGCAAAGCCTCACTCAAAGCTCTCAAAGAGGTCGATGGCATCGGTCCGAACGTCATACGAATTCTTGTGGCAGAGATGAAAAAACAGGATATCCAGTTCAGAAGTAATTAAGCGGCAGTTGGTTCAACTTCGCGCTTCACAAGAAAATCAGCGATGAAGTGACCAAGGATTGCTCCAAGAAGTTGTGCGGCAATAAACGCTGGAACCGATGCAATTGCGATTCCAGCAAATGAATCGGTCAGTGATCGCCCTAAAGTAATTGCGGGATTAGCAAAACTTGTTGAAGATGTGAATACGTAGGCTCCCCCAATCCATAATGGAACAAGCCAAAATGCGTTCTCGCCACGTCCTTGATTTTTAGCAATGAAGATTGTTGCAATCAATCCAGCGGTGGCAACGACCTCACTTAAGAAAAGCCAACTACCATCACGAGTAGTAGCCGATGGGTCGATAAGTGCTCGATTAAAGAGCGCGTGAGCAAGGATTGCACCGGAAGCTGCTCCAGCCACTTGCACGAGCGTGAAGGTGAGTAGGTGAAGCGCAGATAACTCTCTACGAAGGAATGCAACCAAGAGAACAGCAGGGTTGAAGTACGCACCACTGACAGGAGCAAGCAACCAGATCGCAAGGGCAAGGATTAACACTGTGGCAAAAGTATTAACAAACAATTGAAGTAGAACATCGCGCGAAAGAGCTTGCACCATAATTCCTGAGCCGATAACCGTTGCCGTGATGAGACCGGTACCTAAGTACTCGGCAAAGTGGACGCGAAGCTTCATTCCCTTAGGCTAGCAATTCTGCAAGCAAAGTCTCGACGCGCACCTTGATTTCATCGCGAATTACTCGAACGCTCTCAATTCCTTGTCCGGCTGGATCTTCCAGAACCCAATCTTCGTAACGCTTACCTGGATAGAACGGGCAAGCATCCCCACAACCCATTGTGATCACCGCATCTGATTGTTGGACTGCTTCAGGTGTGAGAACTTTTGGCGAGTTATGTGAGATATCAATTCCAACTTCTGCCATCGCAGCAACTGCAACAGGGTTGATTGAATCCTTCGGTGCAGATCCTGCGGATAACACTTCAACACGACCTTGTCCGAGATGTGCCATAAATCCAGCAGCCATCTGAGAGCGCCCTGCGTTGTGAACGCAGACAAAAAGAACGCTCGGTTTAGAGCTTGAGCCCGGTGAAGTTGTCATGCCCGCGAGGCTATCTCAGTTAAGTAGTGAAAGGCCAACTAAAGCGGCTCCCACTACTGTCACAACCGACATACCTGCTTTGCTCGCCAAGAATGAATCCAATGGTTTGACGAAAGTCATCGCAATAATCAGCACGCCAGGAATCAAAATTAGCAACGAGCGTGCTGCTATTCCTGAATCCTGATTTTGATATCGCCAATTGATGAGCGCCACAGCAAGAAGGAGATATCCACCCATACGGTAGTTATTACGCAAGATTTGATTCATTATTTGCCATCCCAGAGTGCAAGTTCTTGCGCAAATGTATCTAGACCCATTGGCCCGATTTTTAGCGCATGTGCATGGAAACGTTTCAACGAGAACTCACTGCCCAAACGCTTCTTTGCATTTTCACGAGCTGCAATCCATTCACGTTCTCCCACCTTGTACGAGATCGCCTGTCCTGGCCAACCAAGGTAACGATCAGTCTCACTTGTTGCGTGATGCTCATCAAGAAGTGCTTTATTCATCAGCGCTTCGCGACCAGAGACTGCATCCCAGACACGACCGTTTTCATCGGTGTATCCAAGGTGCATTCCAATATCAATCACGATACGAGTTGCACGAAGTGCTTGCGCTGATAGGAAGCCCATCTCAATACCTGGTTCATCGAATGCACCAAGATCGTCCATAAAGCGCTCTGCATAGAGTGCCCAGCCTTCACCGTAACCACTGATCCACGCACCAAAGCGCTGGAAGCGAGAGAGTCGTTCACGTTCGATAACAGTTGTGGCAACCTGCAAGTGATGTCCTGGAACAGCTTCGTGATACCACGTTGATGCAAGGTGCCACCAGCTCACTTCATCTTTACCAAGAAGTGGAAGCCATGTCGTTCCTGGTCGCGAAAGATCCTCGCTAGGAGACATGTAATAAGGAGCAGATGCACTGCCTTCCGGCGCAAGTCGGGCATCACAGAACTTAATGCGATCATCAATATCGAAGTGTGTGCCATCCATCTGTGCAACGGCCGCTTCAGTAAAGTCGAGAAGCTTCTTGAGGATTGCCTCTTTTCCATGAATCTTATATTCAGGTGCGCTATCTAAGTAATCAGCAACTTCACGAAGAGTCTTCGCATCAGGCTTAATCTTTGCTGCAACCTTCCACATGCGCTCTGTGATCTGAGCAAGGTCGGCAAGACCCCACTCATACGTTGCGCGAAGATCTAAATCTGCACCGGTGTAGTAACGAGCCCACACGGCATAACGCTCAGCTCCGACAGCATCGTGTGGAGTAGCAAGTGCCATGTAAGTCCCACGCAAATACTTAGCGGTCTCCGCAGCAGATGCTGCAGCGGCTTTAGCAGCTTCGTGGATAGCAGGATGCTTTCCATCTGGATCAAAGGCCTTTGCCATCCCGGCATATCCTCCATCTGCATAACCTTCGAGCTGCTTTGCAATTCCATCAATCTGGCGCTGAGCAACAGTCTTACCCTTTTTCGCCAATGTATCGATCGTTGATATCCAACTCAAGTGTGCCTTATCAACTGCCAGCAAACGCTTTGCAATATTCTCGAAATCTGCAGCGCTCTCTTTTGGCATCATCTCAAAGACCTGGCGAATATCAGCAGGTGGAGAAGTGAGGACGTTAAACGAAATATGCGATTCAAAAGAATCGTGAAGTTGCAGGCTTGAAGTCAGACGTTCCTGCATTACAGATTTAGCTACACGATCGATCTCATCAATAGGTTCGAGTGCATTGAGCTCAGCCAATGTAGCTCGAGTGAGGTCTGCTTCAACGGCGCGACCTGCGATTGAAAAGTCATCAAGCTGATCATTGAGATCAGTAATTCCCAAATACGTTGATGCCATCGGGCTCAGACGAGCGGACTTTTCAACGTAGGAATCTGAGAGTGCAAATATTGGTGAACGATGTGTAGTCATTGGTGGATCTTATATTTAAAGTATAAAAAAAGTAAGGGTGAGCGCTTTCGCGCCCACCCTTACTTGACTACTTGCTACAGATTAGTGATCTGCAGCCATTCCTTCAGCATGTGACTTCATGCGTGCAATCTTAAGGATTGTGAGACCGAATACGCACTTCGCCAAGATATCTGCGATTGTGTATCCAACCTGGACTCCAACGAACTGCTGTGCTGTTGGATCTCCAGCTCCCATTCCAAGAATGTAGGAAATTGGGTAAACGCCCCATGTTGCGATCAGAAGAAGACGTAGACGCTTTACAGTGTCTGCAACACCTGCTGGCTGACGATCAAGTGACTTTGTAAGTTCTACGAATAGTACGTAGAGAATGTAAAGGAATGGAAGTGTTGAAAGAACACCGTATAGAACCTGTGTGTTCTGATCAGTTGAGATTTCACCTGGGTATCCAAGTGCGATCATCGCAGCTGATGCTGGAACAAGACGCATGATCAGTGACTTTGAAACTTCCTTTGCAAGAGCAAGTACAGCAATTACCTCAACGAGAAGTAGTGGCACTGTAAGTAGCCAGTCAACATAGCGGTATGCCTCGTTGAATGAGCCTTCAGCTCCTGAAATGTTTACCTTCATCATGTCGGATGATTCACCGAATGAGTTGAAGATTCTCCAGTAGTGGTATCCAGCGATGAATGTAACCATCGATGACATTACGAGAGCATTGCGGTACTTAGGTAGTACGCGTGACTGTGAAACAAGTGTGTACACAGTGCAAGCAAGCATGGAAATAAGTCCAAACGAGAATACGTTATAGACGAGGTTCCATTGATCTTGGTTAAGAGTTACCATCTAAAACAACCTCCGTGGGTGTTTTGTTGTACTCCGCGGACCGGGCGGCCCGAGAAATCGATGGGGCGGTGCTGTCCTCGAGGAACATCACCGTTGATCGATAGGTAAGAGTGTGAACCTCTTGCCTACGATTTGCACCTATAAAAGGACAAATTTTTCAAGAATTTCTAGACTTTTTTTCTAGAATACGCTCAAATCTGGGGGTGTCGCCCCGCCTCAGAAGTCACTTTCAGCGCAGCCTTCCCTTGGCGCGATCACCATCTACTGTTGAGACCATGAGCTCCCCCATTATCGCGCCACCTAAGTTGCGCGGCTGGTTCCACCTTGGAGCTACCCCGGTAGTAATTATCGCCTCACTCGTTCTCTTCATATTGAGTAAAGAGTCGCTCAAATTTGCTGTGGCACTCTATTCAATGACCGCGATAACGCTCTTTAGCGTCTCTGCTATTTATCATCGAGTCCCCTGGTCGCCTGCGAAGAAGAAAATTTGGCGCAGGTGGGACCACGCAAATATCAATCTGCTCATCGCAGGTTCATACACACCTTTCGCAATGACCCTGCTGGAAGGTACCGATCGAACTATTTGCTTAAGCGTTGTCTGGATAGGTGCTCTACTTGGCGTTGCGATGCGAATCTTCTGGCTAGGTGCACCGCGCTGGCTCTACGTCGTTAACTATCTCGCTCTTGGTTGGGTCGCAGTTTTCTACACTCCCCAGCTCTACAAGGAGGGTGGCTTGTGGGTCCTTATTCCGATCCTTATCGGCGGGCTGCTCTATTCGGTCGGCGCGATCTTCTATGCGCTAAAAAAACCGGGGACTAATGCCAAGTACTTTGGCTTCCACGAGCTCTTTCATATCTTCGTATTGGCTGCCTGGATATCGCAGTACCTGGCAATCTCCTTCGCCATCTATCGCGATTAGCCCCGTCTAGCGCTGTTTATCGCGCTCAGAATTCACCCCGGCTCACTTTTGGAGAACTACGTTGGTGCCCTAATCTAGGGTCATGGCAAATGAAAAGGGCACCTTTCTTAACTGGGTAGGTTTCAAAGAGGGCGAAACAACGACGCAGAACTCTGTCGATCGTATTCGTGAACTTGAGGCACAGTTATCCGACCTGCGCTCGCGCCGCGACATCACATCACTGAGCAAAGAAGAGTTTGAAATCTTGGCGACAGAGACAGCCATGACCATGATCAAATCTGCACAAGCTCGCGAACAGAAAGCATTCTCATCTTCTGAGCGCGTAGTCAGTGAAGCAAGCAAAACAGCTCGCGAAGCACTCGAGGCGGCAGAGAGTAAAGCTCGCGCACTTTTATCTGGCGCAGAATCTCGCGGTCGCAAATACATCAGTGCCGCGGAGAGTGAAGCGCAGGAGATACTTTCCCAAGCAACGGCAGATGCCGAAGCTCTCTTTGAAGAGAAGCGTCGCGAAGTGACCGCGCTAGCTCTTGCTGCACGCCGCGAAGGCGAGCGAATGATTTCCGAAGCCCAAAACGAAGTTGTTGAGTATCGCCAATGGTTGAGCCAAGTGATGTCTGAAGCTGAACGGCTCAATCGTATCCAAACTCAATCACTGCATGCCGCAGAGACTGCAATTGCACAAGGTCGCTCAAGTCTTGAGACCGCCTTTGCTCGCCTCAATGACTTGCAGAAAAAGGTCAGCGAGAATCTTTCGACTGATGGTGGATTGCTGCCACAAGTACCAAAGAAAGTTGTCAGTCAGCGGACCAAGCCAGCACTTGAAGCGCCGGCGAAAAGTCGCACAGCAAAGAAGAGCGCTCCAAAGAAGAGTGCAAAGAAAACTCCTACTAAGCGTCGTTAATTCCTATGGCTACCAAGCGCGGTATCCAACATATCCCTGCCATTGATGGATTGCGCGCAATTGCAGTTACTGCAGTTATCTTCTATCACTTAGGCTTCCAATGGATCCCTGGTGGTTTTCTCGGAGTTGATCTCTTCTTTGTTATCTCTGGTTATGTAATTACTCGATTGTTACTAGATTCAATCGCGCGAAGTGGTGGGCTAGATCTTCGAGGCTTCTATAAAGCACGTGCGCGTCGGTTGCTGCCACCACTTATTTTTATGATCGTAGTAACCGCTTTATATATCAGTATCTGGGCTCAAGATTCTATGAAGAGATTTCTCATTGATACCCCTTTTTCACTTTCGGGCCTTATGAATTGGTGGCTAGTTTTTAAGCAGCAGGATTACTTCGAAGCGATCGGACGTCCACCACTATTGCAGCACACCTGGTCACTCGCCGTAGAGACGCAGTTCTATCTCATCTGGCCAGTGCTCCTGCTTATTATTCTCAAGCGCTTTGGCAAGAAAATTATCCCGGTGGCTGCACTAGCTATCGCTCTCACTTCGGGTACCGCGCTCTTCTTGGTCTCACTTCAATTAGATGCATCAAGCAAAGTGAGCCATGTTTACTTCGGTACAGATACCCATAGCATCGGCCTCTTTCTAGGAGCAGCTCTTGCAGTGAGCTGGATTCCACAAAACTTCAAAAACGAGGTTAGTAACAAGGCGCAAAATTTTATTGATTTTATTGGCGTCTTTGGATTAGTTGGGACTCTCGGATCTTTTCTGCTGATTGATGAAAGCTCCCCGACTGCTTATAAGATCGCGTTTCCTTTAGCAGCTATCTTTGGTGCAGCCATCATCACTTCGATTGTTCATCCTGCTTCTCGCTTCGCCCCAATCTTGCAGAATCGAGTACTGCTTTGGATTGGTGAAAGGTCCTACGCAATTTACTTATGGCACTGGGTTGTCTTTCAGATTACTCGTCCTCGAGTTGATATTGACGGACAGGATTGGGCCCTTATCGCGTTACGTATCTTGGTCGTTCTTGCACTAGCCGATATCTCTCTTAAGTTAGTCGAGTTGCCAATACGAAGTGGGAAAGTTGAATATTGGTTTAAGGGAATGAAGTACCGAACAGAATCAGTTCGTAAACGTCAGAAAATTGTAGTTATCTCGTCAATCTCGGTTCTTATGATGGCTTTATCAATCCTCTCATCTTTTGCAGTAGTTTCAAGTAATCGGGCTGCTCAGGTATTTCAAGAATCCTTACAAAATGAAGTTGAGATCAGTCCTCCAGTTCCACAAATCTCAGATCGCGCGAAGATGATTTGGTTAACTGGAGATTCTGTAATTCTTGGTATTCGTTCTGCACTTTCAGAGATTCATCCACTTCTGGTAGTTAATGCTCGAGTCGGTCGAGCTGCTCCCGAACTCCTTCAAGAGATGACTCGTGACCTTGAAAAGGCAGCAGGATCTACCGTTGTTTTAGATTTGGGAAATAACGATCTGCTGACGGAAGAAACCGTACGAGCAATCTTTGAGCTTGTTACAGAGAGCCCAAAAGTTGTTGTCGTAAATACTGCAGTGCCAAGACCGTACCGCGATGCAAATAATGAGCTGGTCGCAAAACTTACAGCACAGTATTCAAATGTAAGAGTTGTTGACTGGAATGCAATCTCTGATGGTCATCCTGAATACTTCGCTCCTGATGGTGTGCACTTAGTGCCTACAGGTGTGAGTGCTTACGTCATGGCGATAGATGAGGCCCTCAAATAAAAAACCCGCACCATAATTGATGCGGGTTTTTTAATTTAAGCTTTTTACTCAAATACACCTGAGAAGCCGAAAGTATTTCCAACTGCCTCTTGTCCATCAGAGTACACAGATGAAACACGGAATGCAGTCTCACCCATTGAATCTGTCTTTGAGAAATCAATTGAAAGTTGATCAGCAGGAACTTCAGACTTCACTGCCCACGCACCGCGATTAACGCGAACTTCAACTTTATATCCAGTAAGTCCGGCAGAAGCTGCTGGCGCTTTCCAAGAAATTGTCATCACAGACTTCGCTGCATCTTTCCAATTTCCGATTGTCTTTGGACCCTCGACAGCTGCAACTGGTGCGCTTGTTGCTTCAGTTGAAGGCTCTGCAGTTGGTTCTGCAGTTGGTTCCTCAGATGGCATTGCCGATGCTGAAGCAGTTGGTGCAGGTGCTGCATCATCGCTACCGCTATCCGGACGGGTTACAACAACGACTGCAAGAAGAATGATTCCCACGATGATCGCTGCAAGCACCTTGCCTGAAGCACCTTGCTTTGGAGCAGATGCTGAGGCTGCAGGCTTTACTGGAGCGCTGGCGCTCTTAGTCGCAGGCTTTGGTGTTGATGAGACATCCACACGTCCTGCACCTAGAGAAGATGATGAAGGTACTGGTGGAATTACTACAGAAGAGGCAGACGTTGCGCGCTTCTTTGTAGCGGACTTCTTAACCGTCTTCTTCGCCGCAGTTTTCTTCACTGCCGATTTCTTTACGGTCTTTTTCGCAGCGCTCTTCTTGGTTGCTGACTTCTTAACACTCTTCTTTGCAACAGACTTCTTCGCTGTTGACTTCTTGGCGACAGACTTCTTCGCTGCGCTCTTCTTTACGGCTGCCTTCTTGACAGCAGGTTTCTTCTTTACGGCCACAATCACTCCTTGCTTCGGGTGACCTAAGTTTAGCCTAGCTCGGCCAGCATTTTTCTTACATGCGGGGCAATTGCTCGAAGAGCTTTTCCGCGATGGCTAATTGCATCCTTATCGGCAGCACTCATCTGCGCACTTGAGATGGAATATCCATCAGGGCAGAAAATCGGGTCATAACCAAAACCATTCTCACCCACTGGGTGATGCAGAAGCCGCCCATGAAATCTCCCCTCTTCGCAGTGGCTAGCTCCCTCTACAAGCACGATAGCTGCAACGCAGATGAAATATGCAGTGCGATCAGCATCAGGAACATCTTTTACTTGATCCAGAACTTTAAGCAGATTTGCGTGATCATCTCCGTGAACACCAGACCAACGGGCAGAGAATATTCCTGGATCACCGCCAAGAGCATCGACGCACAATCCGCTGTCATCAGCAATGGCAGGAAGACCGGTAGCTGCAGACATTTGACGAGCTTTCAGAAGAGCATTTTCTTGAAATGTACTGCCCGTCTCTTCTACATCTGCAAGTTGCGGGAATTGATCAAGACCAACTAATTCAATTTCGCCGGGTGCTATCTCTTCAAGAATCCGATGAAACTCTTCAATCTTTCCCTTATTTCGAGTAGCAAGAAGTAGTTTTTTCATTACTTCGACGCCTACTTTGCGAGGGCGTTGATCTGCATCGCTGTTAGGTCAGCACACCCTGCAAGTGCAAGATCTAAAAGCGAATCAAGAAGCGCACGATCAAATGGTGCGCCTTCAGCAGTGCCCTGCACTTCGATAAATCGACCGTCACCACTACAAACAACATTCATATCTGTCTCAGCGCGCACATCTTCTTCATAACAAAGATCGAGCATCGGTACGCCATCAATAATTCCAACGCTGACTGCAGCTACAGAATCTGAGAGTGGCTTTGCGCCGGCCTTAATGTGTCCCTGCTTCTGCGCCCAATTAATTGCATCAGCGAGTGCAACATATGCACCTGTGATAGCGGCAGTACGAGTTCCACCATCTGCTTGGAGAACATCGCAATCAATAACAATTGTATTTTCGCCAAGTTGTGCAACATCTACAATGCCACGAAGTGATCGACCAATAAGTCGTGAAATTTCTTGGGTGCGACCGCCAAGTTTTCCTTTAACTGACTCTCTGTCGGAGCGCGTGTGCGTTGCACGAGGCAACATTGAATATTCTGAAGTAACCCAACCTTTTCCTGAATCCTTAAGCCAACGAGGAACACCAGGAGTAAATGAAGCGACACAGAGAACTCGAGTTTTGCCGAATTCGACGAGAACAGATCCTTCTGCGTGATCTAACCACCCACGTGTGATCTTTATGTCGCGAAGATCTTTATTGGTTCGTCCGTCGATGCGTGTCATTTATTCCTCATTTATAGTTTCGTAGGTCGTGGATTTTAAAGATCTTGATGGCGTACATGACCAACTTCTGGCCCAAGGAATCTGCGCGCCAAGTTCTCAAAGCTTTTGGCATCCCCTGTTGCAAGGAATTGATGCTCAGCAGGGCCTGCGGTGGCACTTCTAAGTTGATCGGTCTCAACCAGAGTTCGATAGAGATCTTTAGCCGTCTCTTCTGCGCTTGAAACGAGTGAAACACCGTTGCCAACAACGTATGAGATAACACCAGTAAGAAGAGGGTAGTGCGTGCAGCCCAAAACAAGAGTGTCAACATCTGCATCCATAATTGGCTTTAAATAATTTCGTGCAATCTCGGTTATGGCCGGACCTGAAGTTTCTCCACGTTCCACAAATTCCACAAAGACAGGACAGGCAACATCTGTAATTTCTAGATGAGGTGCTGCAGCAAATGCATCAAGGTAGGCGCGTGACTCAATTGTTGTCGCTGTGCCAATCACGCCAATGCGACCGGTGCGTGTTGCGGCAACGGCGCGACGAACTGCAGGTTGAATAACCTCAATAACAGGAACCGTGTAACGCTCGCGTGCATCACGGAGCATCGCAGCACTTGCCGTGTTACATGCGATAACGACAGCCTTAACGCCTTGTTCAATCAGGAAGTCAATTGTCTCGAGCGAGAAATCTCGAACTTCTGCCAAGGGACGTGGTCCGTATGGTCCTCGTGCAGTGTCACCGATATAGATAGTGGATTCGTTAGGTAGCTGATCCAAGATTGCTCGTGCAACAGTTAATCCGCCAACTCCTGAATCGAAGATGCCAATTGGTGCCGAGCTCATGCCCAAAGAGTATCGTCTAATCCCTCTGTTGCTTCATCCACTTGTGATCCATACACGCCGGTTGAGAGATATTTCCATCCCCCATCACAGACGATAAAGGCAATATCTGCGCTCTTTCCATCACGCACTGCCTCGTTTGCTAATGCGATTGCTGCATGCAGAATTGCACCAGTTGAGATTCCCGCGAAAATTCCCTCTACCTCTAGAAGTTCACGAACACGGCGAACAGAATCTTCAGCACCGACCGAGAATCTACGAGTGAGAACAGATGCGTCGTAAAGTTCTGGAACGAATCCTTCATCAATATTTCTCAATCCGTATACAACTTCACCATATCGAGGCTCAGCCGCAATTATTTGAATATCTGCATTCTTCTCCCGCAAATAGCGGCCCGCACCCATCAGTGTTCCAGTTGTTCCAAGGCCAGCAACAAAGTGCGTAATTGTTGGAAGATCTTCGAAAATCTCTGGGCCAGTTGAGTTGTAGTGAGCTGCAGTATTTGCAGGATTTCCATATTGATAAAGAAATACCCATTCAGGATTTTCTGCTGATAACTCTTTTGCAACGCGAACAGCTTCATTAGATCCACCAGCAGCTGGTGATGAGATTATTTTTGCACCCCACATCTCCAGAAGTTGTCTACGTTCTGGAGATGTATTTTCAGGCATCACGCAGATGAGGTTATAGCCGCGAACCTTGGCTGCCATGGCAAGTGATATTCCAGTATTTCCGCTTGTGGGTTCAAGAATTGTTGCACCAGCCCTTAGCAGACCACTTTTCTCTGCATCATCAAGCATTGATAAAGCCGTGCGATCCTTAATTGATCCCGTTGGATTGCGATCTTCCATCTTTGCCCATAAGCGAACTGTGGGAGAAGGTGAAAGTTTGGGAAGACCGATCAGAGGTGTATGACCTACGGAGTCAGCGAGTGAATCAAAACGTGCCACTTAATTAACCGCCGGCGACTGCAGGCAGAATTGTTACAGAATCCCCATCTTTGACCTGAGCTTCAAGACTTCCGAGGAAGCGAACATCTTCATCATTGATATACACATTGATAAATCGTCGCAGCGATCCATTTTCAAGTAAACGCTCTCCGATTCCAGGGTAGTTCGCATCCAAGTTAGCGATCAATGCGCCAAGATTGGCACCTTCACCTTGAACACTCTTCTGCTCCTTTGTGTATGGACGAAGAATTGTAGGAATTCGAATTTCAATACTCATAGCGCTTATTATGGCTAAGAATTCGATTATTCGGTAATTGAAACTTCTTCCTCAGTGACTACGCCATCAATAATGCGGAAGGAGCGAAATTCAATTGCAGGTGCAATCTCTTCGCGACTAGAAACCAATACATAGTGTGCACCTGGCTCTCCAGCGTAGGCAATATCGGTCCGCGAAGGCCGTGCCTCAGTCTCGGTATGAGAGTGATAGATAACAACAATCTCCTCATCATTATCATCAACTTCTCGATAGAGCGCTAGCAAATCTTTTGGATCAAATTCATAAAAGGTCGGGCTGTGTGCCGCATTTATCATTGGTTTCAATCGCTGAGCTTTTCCCGAACCTTCTGGCCCAAGAATTACTCCGCAACATTCATCGGGATACTCCTGGCGAGATTGAGCAACAATTGCATCAACAAAGGTTTGTGAAATTTCGAGCATATCGAGATCCTACAGTCTCATTCATCCATCAGTGCAGAGAGCAGAGATTCTTGTAGCCAACCCAACCACGTGTAAACGGCGTAAACACCGCGTAGTGGATCATCGGGTGATAGAAGTTCTAATACCTCAGAAGTATTTTCTTGAACATTAATTCGAACACCGAGAGCTAATCGAATATCGTTGAGGGCACCTAACCAAGCGTTAGCGTTATCGTGATCAAGGTCGACGATTCCATCATCGGCACTCTTGAGATACATCCGCATAGACATTGCATGTGCCTGCTTCTTGCCTCTAAGCGTGGACTCTGTATAACGCCGAAATTCACTCGCATCAACTTCATCTGCATATGCATTAGGCAGGAGTCGCCGTAAGACTTCATCTTCAGGAGGCGAATCATGTGAGGCAATTCCCACCATCGCAGCTAGTGGATCTTCATGGCCATGATCAACGCGTTCTGAAAGTAACTCGATCAACTGTTCAATCAGGTTAAGCAATACTTCCCGTTCACTCTCTGCAAACTCAGCGATGTAAGAGTTACTTCCGTGACGATGAAATCCCTTTTCGGCGCTCATAGAGCTTGGTCTCCGCGCTGAAGCGTGGCCCATAAACCGTATTCGTGAAGCCGAGCAACATCATGCTCCATCTCTTCCCGAGACCCAGTGGATACGACTGCTTTTCCTTCGGTGTGTACTTTCATCATGAGTTCATGCGCTTTTTCGCGCGAGTAGCCAAAAAGTTCCATCAATACATACGTTACATACGTCATCAAATTAACGGGGTCATCCCACACGATGGTGACCCACGGAGTGTTGTCAGAGAAGATCGCTTTGATCTCTTCCTCAATACTCGTTGTTGTCTTAACCATCATCGGATAATGATAGAGAATGTATCGCTTGTTAGAACAGGCCACGTAGCATCTGCCCCGACTGTTATTTGATAGGTGGCGATGCTTCGAGACTGGGCAGGAATGTTGAGTATGAATGTTCCTTGGGCGTCTGTGATCGTAGCCTGACCAATTATCTTGCCTGATGTTGTCGTCAATGTAACGCTCACGCCCGCAGTCCGTGGCAGAACGATTCCCGAAATGGTAAAAGGTAAACCGCTCTTTACAGATGTAGGCGGTGTCAAAATAAGATTTCGAATAACTTTAAGTGAGAGCGGTGGTGTAGCTGATGCTTCACGTTCCCATGAAGATTCGGTTAGAACACGAAGTGATACAGACTTTCCTATGAGCATAGGAATTGAATAAGTTCCATCAATTCCAGTTATGCCGGTAGTTAAAGTTCGAACTGTGCCGTCGGAGTACTTTCCTTCAACGGCAAACGCAAGCCCTGCCACAGGAGATTTATCCTTGAGTGTGATTAGACCCGAAAGAGTGACAGGGTTTCCATATGAAACTTCATCTGTTGAAAGTGTGAATGAAGATTCAAGCTGGGCTGGTGCAATAGATGTTGCGACATCACGGATTGCAACCATTGCAAGCGGTTCTTCTTGTCCAATGACCCATTGAGCAACTCCACCTAATTGATATTTGGCGACCAATTGTGCACGTAGAGAAAATCCTTGAGCATTTTGATGCCATGCGGTTCGGCTTGCCGTGCACGTTGTCGAAAGCCCACTACTGGTTTGGCCAGTGTAATCACGCTTATATGAGAAAGTGACTTCAGCAAATGTTTCGTTGTAGGTAGGTACTGCGCCGTATGTAGCAGCAATGCTGGCAGCATCACGCATAAGAAATGTTCCTGCTTTTGCCGATGGCGTAATGATTTTCGCTAAATTTGCTGGACACACACCTTCAACCTTTGTTACCCAATCTTTTCCATATCCAGGAAGTCCAAGGTAAACCTTTGATGCAGGCATAATTGAAGTTGCATATTTAACTGTCTTCTCAGTCCATGCAAGAGGGCCAATCGGTCCCGGACGCGTTGTTGAATAGTCGTAGGTCATAATGCGTAGTCGATCGATAAATGGTGCGATCTGCGCCCATGCATAAACGAAGTAACCTTTTTGAGCTTCTGCTGGGTTAAAGAGATAAGGGCTCGTGATTGAAAGTATCTTCTGTTGAGCGTGCAGGGCTGTACTTAATTCCTTTACAAAGAGCACCCAATTAGGAGCTGTCGTCTTCCATGTTGTATTTGAATCAGTAAATGCAAAGCCTTCAAAATCTAAATCTATTCCATCATAATTTTGCGATGCAACCGTTGCAACGATTGCATCCACAACTTGCTTGCGTGAAACGGGTTTGGCAAGGAGATTTGCCAGAACCATTTGATCTGTGCCATCACTAATGGTTGGAATAATTGTCATTCCGGCATTTCGAAGAGCTGCTAATGGTTCTGCTATGGGAACGCTTGGGTTAGCAGACTTATAAACATCTGCAATGACGGCCTGCTTCGTTGCACCATCATATTTGAGGGTGTACCAAAACGGCATAATCTCTTTAATCAAATCAGCGTTCGTTAAAACTGCTGGTAAATATGTCTTCATCGAATAGTAAGGAAGCCAACCCGTCAAAATTTTGCGAGGTGGATTAGCAGCCTCAGCGCTCTCAACGTGATGGAGCGGGGCAGCGAATACAAGGAACGCTAGAACTATTGATAGCGCGGGAAAGCGTTTCATTCCGATTCTTTTTTATTTGACGATTTATCTGGCATCGATTCGAAGATCGCTTTACATGCAGGACAAATTGGATACTTCTCTGGATCGTGAGATGGCACCCACTTCTTGCCACACAATGCTCGGACTGCTTTGCCGGTCACTGCAGATTCAACGACCTTCTCTTTCTTGATGT
>Ga0214921_10004496_pt1 | contig 20469 bp, 17 predicted proteins | sample LL1505_MetaG_FD_177992 | JGI IMG/M metagenome (GOLD analysis project Ga0214921, IMG submission 177992) | Freshwater microbial communities from Lake Lanier, Atlanta, Georgia, United States - LL-1505 | ecosystem: Environmental > Aquatic > Freshwater > Lake | place: USA: Georgia | collected...
AGTGGGGGCGGCGGTGGTTACGGCGGCGGTGGTCGTAGCAGCGGCGGCGGTTACTAAGCCTGCGTCGTTAGCAGTTAACTGCTAACCCAACGATACCGACCCTTGCGGGTCGGTATTTTTTTGTCTGGCGTTTTCAGTGCCGAAAGTGGCGCACTCCGGTATAGACCATCGCGACACCGCGCGCGTTCGCCGCAGCCACGACTTCATCATCGCGAACGCTGCCTCCGGGCTGTATGACGCAAACCGCACCGGCGTCGGCCACTGCGTCTAGGCCATCGCGAAACGGAAAAAAGGCGTCACTGGCTACCACGCTGCCAGACAGTGCTAAGCCTGCATGCTGCGCTTTGATTCCTGCAATGCGCGCAGAGTCGAGCCGGCTCATCTGCCCCGCCCCTACACCCAGGGTCTGGCCACCGGCGCAAAACACGATCGCGTTGGATTTGACGTACTTAGCGACCTTCCACGCAAACAACAGATCATCCATTTGCGCAGCTGTCGGCTGCAGCGTGGTAACGACGCGCAGGTCCGCCAACGTTAATTCGTGGTTGTCAGCCGTTTGCAGCAGCAAACCCGACCCCACCCGTTTCGCGTCGACCGCGTTGCGCCCCTGCGCCCAGGCACTGGCGCCACCTGGCGGCAGCGCCACTTGCAGCAGGCGCACATTGGCTTTGGCTTGGAAACCGGTCAGGGCCTCGGGGCTGAAAGCAGGCGCCAGCAGGACCTCGACAAACTGTTGCGCGATCAATTCGGCAGCTGCGCCGTCCACCGTGCAATTGAAAGCGATGATGCCGCCGAAAGCGGAGGTCGGATCGGTTTGCCAGGCTTTGCGGTAGGCGGACAAGGCGTCTGTTCCTAAGGCCACGCCGCAAGGGTTGGCGTGTTTGACGATGACGCAGGCCGGGCTGGCAAAGCTCTTCACACATTCCCAGGCGGCATCGGCGTCTGCGATGTTGTTGTAGCTCAGCTCCTTACCCTGCAACTGGGCGGCGGTGACCAGCGAGCCGGGGGCTGGATACAGGTCACGGTAATAGGCCGCCTGCTGGTGCGGGTTCTCGCCGTAGCGCAGGTCTTGCAGCTTCACGAAGCGGCTGTTGCTTTGGGCCGGGAAGGCGGATTGGCTGCCGTCTTGACGGATGCATGAAAGGTAGTCGCTGATCGCGCCGTCGTACTGGCTGATGCGGTTGAACGCCGCTACCGCCAGCGTAAATTTGGTACTGCGGCTGACCTGCCCGCTGTCGCGTAACTCGGCCACAACCCCGTCGTATTGGGACGCATCGGTCAAAACGACCACATCCTGCCAATTCTTGGCCGCGCTGCGCACCATGGCCGGCCCGCCGATGTCGATGTTTTCAATCGCTTCTTCCAGGGTGCACTCGGGCTTGGCGATCGTGGCCTCAAAGGGGTAGAGATTGACGACCAGCAGGTCGATGGTGGCGATACCGAGCGCATCGAGTGCCGCCATATGCGCGGGCAGATCCCGCCGGGCCAGCAAGCCGCCGTGGACCTTGGGATGCAGGGTTTTGACGCGGCCGTCCAGCATCTCTGGAAAACCCGTCATATCGGCCACTTCGGTAACGGCCAGTCCATTGTCTGCTAGTAATTTGGCTGTACCGCCGGTGGACAGCAGCCGCACACCAAGTCCGGCCAGTGCTTGCGCCAACTCCAGCACACCGGTTTTGTCGGAGACCGAAATCAGGGCGTTCATGGGCAGTGTGGGTTGATTCATCGTGAAGGAGCTTTGAGCATTCCGTGTTCGTCGAGTTTTTTGCGCAGGGTGTTGCGGTTCAGGCCCAGCCAGTCGGCCGCTTTGGACTGGTTGTGACCGGCCTGCGCCATCACCACTTCCAGCAGCGGTTTTTCCACCGCGCGGATCAGCATGTCGTATACCCCGGCGGGGGGCGTGCCATCCAGGTTTTTGAAGTACTCCTGCACATTGCGGCGTACCGATTCTTCGATGCTGCTCATACCATTTCCCCTGTGTGTATCAGTGCTGTGGCGGTGTGCGCGGGCGGTGGAATGCGGTCTATCTGCGCGCTCAAGGTGTCAAAAAACTGCTCCACTGCGGCGACCTGCGCGGCGCTGTCGTCCAGCGCCAGCATCGCGCGCCGGAAGGCCTCGCCGCCGGGCAGCGCTTGCACATACCAGCCAATGTGTTTGCGCGCCGAACGCACGCCGGTGTAGTGGCCGTACAGGCTGTAGTGGTCGTGCAGATGTTCCACCAGCAAGCGCCGCACTTCTTCCACCAGCGGCGGTGCCAGATGCGTGCCGGTCGCCAGGTAGTGGTTGATTTCGCGAAACAGCCAGGGCCGCCCCTGCGCGGCGCGGCCGACCATCACGGCGTCAGCACCGGTGTATGCCAAAACAACAGCGGCTTTTTCCGGGGAGTCGATGTCGCCGTTGGCCACCACCGGAATCTGCAGCGCTGCCTTTACGGCGCGCACCGTGTCGTACTCGGCTTGGCCTTTATAGCCCTGCTCGCGTGTGCGGCCATGCACCGTCACCATGGCCACACCGGCCTGTTCGGCGGCCAGGGCGATGGCAAGCGCATTTTTCCCGTGCGCGCTCCAGCCGGTACGCATCTTGAGCGTGACCGGAACCTCATGGGGTGCGCAGGCCTGCACCACTGCCTGGACGATCTCAATGGCCAAACCCTCATCCTGCATCAGCGCCGAACCCGCCCAGCGGTTGCAGACTTTTTTCGCCGGGCAACCCATATTGATATCGATGATCTGCGCGCCGCGGGTGATGTTGTACTGGGCGGCTTGCGCCATCATGTCGGCATCCGTTCCGGCAATTTGCACGGCGATCGGGCCGGGTTCACCGTCATGGTTGGCGCGCCGCGAGGTCTTCAGCGAATCCCACAAATCTTTGCGCGAGGTCACCATCTCGCTGACCGCGTAGGCCGCGCCCAGCCGCTTACAGAGTTGGCGAAACGGCCGGTCAGTCACCCCCGCCATGGGCGCGACAAATACGCGGTTTGCGAAGGCGTACGGGCCAATCTGCATGGGGAGGTGGGTGTGGGGAGAGGGCGGGAGCGTGCTGAAAAACTAAGCACATTGTAGGCCTGCCCCAGATTTTTCATAGAGCGGAAACCCGCAGTAGCAGCCCATTCCAACAGACGCTGCGCATCTGCCCTATATCTTCAGCGTGGCGCATGCGGCAAAAGCGCTCTGCTCGTTTTTGCGCGCGTAACCCAAGGGGTTGGCCACTACGCGGCAACCGGCATGGTGGTAATCGCTGGGGGCGTGCAAGTGGCCGTGCAGCCACAGAGCGGCCTGCGGCAGCAGGTCATCCAGTGCGTTGCAAAAACCGGCGGTTCCGGGCACCAGGCCATAGCGCGGGTCGGCGCTGCGCAGGCTGGGCGCAAAGTGCGTCACCACCACCGTGCTGCCGTCAAATGGCGCATCCAGTGCCGCGCGCAGCCAGTCCTGGCACAGCAGCGCCTGTTCCCGCACCGCCTCGGCCAGAAAGGCTTCGCCGTGCCGGGTGGTGTCGGTCTTCTTCAGGTAGAAGTTGGCGGCGCGAAAGGCTTTGTCGCGCGCCTGCAGTTGCGCGGTAAGCGGGGCTTTGAGGTCTACCAGCGCATCAAAGTCGGTCCACAGCGTGGTGCCAATGAAGCGCAGCGGGCGTCCTTGCGCATCCGGCACGCGCGGGTACCAGACTTCGCGCTCCAGCCACACCAGCCCCAGGCGTTCGCAGGTGTCGCGCAAGCGCGCGTGCGCCGCGTCAAAGTCCAGCGCGTCGTATTCATGGTTGCCAGGCACAAACACCACCGGCGTGGGCCAGCCATGGCGGGGTGAAAAACGGGCCAACCCGAAGTCAGGGTCTTGCGCCAGCGCCGAGCCCGTTTGGTAGGAGCCGATATCGCCCGCCAGCACCAGCACATCGGCCCCCGGCGCAGGCTGCGGCGTAAAGGCCGGATGCGCCTCCAAATGCAAGTCGGAATACAGCTGGATTTTCATAGTGCAAGCATGCCACGGCCGCGCGGCGTTACCATGCAGTCACACCCAACCGCCATTTTTAGCGGTCAACCCCCAATCCCATGAATTTCAAAGAAACCGAAGACGATAGCGAGCACAACGACATCCCCCCTGCTGTGCGCGCCCAGGCCGCGTCGCGCAGCACCTGGGTAAGCGTAGTCGTCAACCTCGGCCTGTCGGTGACTCAGATCGCCGTGGGTATTTGGGCCAAGTCGCAGGGCCTGGTGGCCGACGGTGTGCATTCGCTCTCGGATTTGGTAGCCGACTTTGTGGTGCTGGCCGCCGCCCGCGAGAGCCGCAAAGACGCCGACGTAGACCACCCCTACGGCCACCAGCGCTTTGAGAACGCGGCCTCGCTGGCATTGGGCGTGCTGCTGCTGGCGGTGGGCGCGGGCATGGTCTGGCAGGCGCTGCTCAAGCTGGAGCAGCCCGACACCATTCCCACCGCGCACGCCGTCGCGCTGTGGGTTGCAGCTGCCGCGCTGGTGGCCAAAGAGCTGCTGTTTCGCTACATGCTGGGCGTGGCCAAGCGGGTCAAATCCAGCATGCTGGTGGCCAACGCCTGGCACGCGCGCTCAGACGCGGCGTCCAGCCTGGTCGTGGCGCTGGGTTTGATTGGTAACCTGGCCGGGTACCCGCTGATGGATCCGATTGCGGCGCTGATCGTGGGGCTGATGGTGGGGCGTATGGGTTGGAGTTTTGGCTGGGACGCGCTGCATGACCTGATGGACCGCGCAGTGGACGAGTCCGAGGTGCAGGCGATACGCCAAACCTTATTGGACACGCCCGGCGTAATGGGCGTACACGATGTGCGCACGCGTAAGATGGGCGATATGGTGGTGGCCGACGCGCATATTGAGGTGGACGCGCAGCTCAGCGTTGAACAGGGCCACAACATCGCGGTGGCCGCGCGCCGCGCAGTGATGCAGCGCCACCGCGTGCTCAATTTGATGACCCATGTGGACCCGGCGCACCGGCCTGACTTAGACCACCTCAGCGCCAGCGCACCGCCTGCCGCGTAAGCGCCGCGCGGCTTAATGCTGCGTCGGTGCGTGGCTTTGCGTCAGCAGCTTGTCGGTGTAAGCAATGGCCAACGCACTGAGTAAAAAAGTGATGTGGATCAGGGTCTGCCACATCAGCACTTTCTCGTCGTAATTGGCCGCGTTGATGAAGCTCTTGAGCAGATGGATAGAGCTGATGCCAATGATGGCGGTACCCAGCTTGACTTTGAGCACCGATGCATTCACGTGGTCCAGCCATTCGGGTTGATCGGGGTGGCCTTCCAGGTTGAGGCGGCTGACAAAGGTCTCATAGCCGCCCACGATGACCATGATCAGCAGGTTAGAGATCATCACCACGTCGATCAGCGCCAGCACCACCAGCATGATCAGCGTCTCATTCAGCGCTGTGATCTGGTAATCACTGCGGTAGCCGATCGCCGTGATGAGCTGCTGCAGCGCTGCCTGGTTGCCGAAAGCCGCTTCCAGCAGGTGCAGCAACTCCACCCAGAAGTGGTAGACGTAGACGCCCTGCGCGGCGATCAGCCCCAGGTACAGCGGCATTTGCAGCCAGCGGCTGGCAAAAATCAGCCGGGGCAGTGGACGCAAAGGCCGGACTGGGCCCTGCGGTTTGTGCGGTGATTGCGAAGCCATATCAACCCTCCCTGGGCTGTTTTTTATGCCGAGATAACGCGTGCCATTTCCAGGCACTTGTTGGAGTATCCCCATTCGTTGTCATACCAGCACACGATTTTGATGAAGGTGCTGTCCAGCGCAATGCTGGCGTCGGCATCAAAAATCGAAGTGCGGGGGTCGCCGCGGAAATCGGTGGCCACAACTTTGTCTTCGGTGTAGCCGAGCACGCCTTTGAGCGCGCCTTCGCTTTGCGCTTTGATTTCTGCGCAAATCTCGGCCATGCTCGCTGGCCTGTCGAGTTCGCAGGTCAGGTCCACCACCGACACGTCGCTGGTCGGTACGCGGAAGGACATACCGGTGAGTTTTTTGTTCAGCGCCGGGATCACCACGCCGACCGCCTTGGCCGCGCCGGTGCTGGAGGGAATGATGTTTTCCAGAATACCGCGCCCGCCGCGCCAGTCTTTGTTGCTCGGGCCATCCACGGTTTTCTGGGTGGCGGTGGCCGCGTGCACGGTGGTCATCAGGCCGCGCTTGATGCCCCATTTGTTGTTCAGCACCATGGCCACCGGGGCCAGGCAGTTGGTGGTGCAAGAGGCGTTAGAGACAATCGTTTGCCCTGCGTAATTCGCGTGGTTCACGCCGAATACAAACATGGGTGTGTCGTCTTTGCTCGGAGCTGACATCAGCACCTTTTTCGCGCCGGCAGCCAGGTGCTTTTCGGCACTGGCTTTGTCCAGAAACAGGCCGGTGGCTTCGATCACCACATCAGCACCGACCGCGCCCCAGTTCAGCTTGGCCGGATCCCGTTCTTGCGTGAGGCGGATGGTTTTGCCATTCACCACCAACGCGCCGTCTTTGACCGATACCGCGCCCTGGAACCGCCCGTGCACGCTGTCGTATTGCAGCATGTAGGCCAGGTAATCGGGTTCGAGCAAGTCGTTAATGCCGACGATCTCGATATCCGAAAAATTCTGCACCGCAGCGCGGAACACCATGCGCCCGATGCGCCCGAAGCCGTTGATACCTACTTTGATGGTCATGAGATCAGTACTCCTAAAAAATTATTTCTTCAGTGCAGCTTGCACGGTGTCGGCCACGTTCTCGGGCGTGAAGCCGAAATGCTGGAACAGCACCGGCGCTGGCGCAGATTCGCCATAGGTGTCGATGCCAACCACCGCCGCACAGCCGTATTTCCACCAGCCGCCGGTGCAGCCCATCTCCACCGCCACACGCGGCAGACCTTTGGGCAGAACGCTTTCCTTGTAATCGGCGCTTTGCAAATCAAACGTAGTCGTGCTGGGCATCGAGACCACGCGCACCGCGATTTTGCGTTGCGCCAGCAGCTTTTGTGCCGCCAATGCCAGTTGCACTTCCGAGCCGGTAGCGATCAACACCGCTTGTGTTTTGCGCTTCAAGCCAACGTCAGCCGGTTCTGACAAGACATACGCGCCTTTGCTGATGGCGTCCAGACCGCAGGCCGCAGGTGCCGCAGCCGACTCGTTCTTCACGGCATAAGCGATGTTTTGGCGGCTGAGCAAGAGCGCTGTCGGTTTGGTGTTATTACGCAGGGCCACCGTCCACGCCACGGCGGTCTCGGCGGTGTCGCCCGGACGCCAAACGTCCAAGTTGGGAATCAGGCGTAGCGACGCGGCGTGTTCAATCGACTGGTGGGTCGGACCGTCTTCGCCCAGGCCGATGCTGTCATGGGTGAACACATGCACCACCCGCAGCTTCATCAGCGCAGCCATGCGGATGGCGTTGCGGCTGTAGTCGCTGAAGGTCAGGAAAGTGCCGCCGTAGGGAATGAAGCCGCCGTGCAGCGCCACGCCATTCATGATGGCCGCCATACCGAACTCGCGCACGCCGTAATTGATGTGGCGCCCACCCACCATGTGCCCTTGGGCATCGGCGGTTTGCACGACCTCGCCCGCCGCGTGCATGCGCAGGGGCGGGGTAGATGGGGTGTTGGTGAGGTTCGAGCCGGTCAAATCGGCCGAGCCGCCTAGCATCTCGGGCAGACCGGCGGTGAAATGCTCCAGCGCAATTTGCGAAGCTTTGCGCGAGGCCACTGTATCGCGCTTGGTGTCGGCGGCCACCACGGCGTTGACCGCAGTTTGGACGAAGTTTTTTGGCAGCTCGCCTTTCATGCGGCGTTGCAATTCTTTGGCCAGTGCGGGGTGCGCAGCTTTGTACGCAGCAAAGCGCTGGTTCCAGGATTTTTCGCGCGCGCGTCCGGCCGCTTTGGCGTCCCAGGCGGCGTACACGTCTTTGGGGATGACGAAGGGCGCGTGCGGCCAGCCCAAAGCTTCGCGCGTGAGTTTGATCTCTTCCGCGCCGAGTGGTTCGCCGTGGGCTTTGGAGGTGTTGGCGCGGTTGGGGCTGCCTTTGCCAATCGCTGTTTTGCAGATGATCAGCGTGGGCTTGTTGCTGCCGGCCTTCGCGCGGGCAATGGCGGCGGATACCGCAGCGGCGTCATGGCCGTCCACCGCGTCGATCACGTTCCAGCCGTAGGCCGTGAAGCGTTGCGCCGTGTTGTCGATGAACCAGGGCGCTACCTTGCCGTCGATAGAGATGCCGTTGTCGTCGTACAGCGCAATCAGCTTGCCCAGTTTCCAGGCTCCGGCCAGCGCGCAGGCCTCGTGGCTGATGCCTTCCATCATGCAGCCGTCACCCAGAAAAGCATAGGTGTGGTGGTCGATGATGGCGTGGCCGTCGCGGTTGAATTCCTTTGCCAGCAGCTTCTCGGCCAGCGCCATGCCCACCGCGTTGCTGATGCCCTGGCCCAGCGGGCCGGTCGTGGTCTCCACACCGGGGGTCACGCCGACTTCCGGGTGACCTGCGGTTTTGCTGTGTAACTGGCGGAAGTTCTTCAACTCGGCCATGGGCAGCTTGTAGCCGGTCAGGTGCAAGAGCGCATAAATCAGCATCGAGCCGTGGCCGTTGGAGAGCACAAAGCGGTCGCGGTTGATCCAGTGCGGATTGCTCGGGCTGTGTTGCAAATGTTCGCCCCACAGGGCCACAGCGATATCGGCCATGCCCATAGGCGCGCCGGGGTGGCCGGAGTTAGCGGCTTGCACCGCGTCCATAGCCAGAGCGCGGATCGCGTTGGCCATTGTGTGGGATTGTTGAATTGAAGTCATAGACGGCCTGATCGAAGCGCAAATGAACCGCACGCCAGAGGGCAGGGCAAGCGGGAAGGGTGCGGGATTTTATCGGGGAAGGGGGTCCGTAAGCCGCGGGTGCGCTCGTTAAAGTAGGCACATGGAGAATATTTCAGCGCAGGCGCTGTTGCTCGCCGCCGGTCGCGGCGAGCGTATGCGCCCGCTCACCGACCACACGCCAAAGCCTCTGCTGGCGGTTCGGGGCAAACCGTTGCTGCAATGGCACCTCGAGGGCTTGCAGCGCGCGGGCGTGCGCAGTGTGCTTATCAATACCGCCTGGCTGGAGGCGCAATTTGCAAAAACCCCGGGCACGCTGTTTGAAGCGCCGCCGCTGCCGCCTGTCGATATCCACTATTCCTTGGAAGGCCGCGATTTCGGTGGGGCCTTGGAAACTGCCGGCGGCATTGTGCGTGCCTTGCCCCAGCTGGCCCCCGTGTTTTGGGTGGCGGCTGGAGACGTGTATGCGCCGGGTTTCGCCTTTGCGGGTGAAGACCTTGTGCGCTTTTCCGCCAGCCCCGCGCTGGCGCATATTTGGTTGGTGCCCAATCCGCCGCACAATCTGCGCGGTGACTTCGGCCTGTCAGAAAGCGGCATGGCTTTGAACCTGCCAGAAGGCGACAGCGCGCCGCGCTTTACTTTCAGCACCATCGCGCTGTACAAACAGGCATTCTTTGCCGATTGCGGTATCCCGCCGGGTAACCCGGACGGCATCAAAGCCCCGCTGGCGCCGTTGTTGCGCCGGGGGATGGACAATGGCAAGGTCACTGCCACGCTGTACGCGGGCACCTGGGTCGATGTGGGAACGCCGGCCCGCCTGGCCGAATTGAATTCTGGAGATTGCCCTGTATGAATACGATGACCGACTCCATGGTGCGTATCGCCCCCGATTACGCCGCCCGCCGCGCCGCGCTGGCGCGCCACATCGGCCCCAAAGGCGTGGCCATCATCCCCACCGCGCCGGAACAGCAGCGCAACCGCGACGCGGATTTTTTGTACCGCGCGGACAGCTACTTTTTTTACCTCACTGGCTTCACCGAGCCGCACAGCTGGTTGGTGCTGCATGGCGACGGCCGCAGTACGCTGTTTTGCCGCCCCAAAGACATGGAGCGCGAAATCTGGGACGGTTACCGCCTGGGCCCGCAGGCCGCGCCGCAGGAGCTGGGCGTGAGCGGCGCGCACCCGATCAGCGACATCGATGCCTGCATGCCCGCTTTGCTGGACGGCTGCGACGCGGTCTGGTTCCCCTTTGCGATTCACAAAGGCCTGGAGACGCGGGTGGGCGGCTGGTTGCAAAACCTGCGCGAGCGGGTGCGCTACGGCACCTTGTGCCCGACCCAGCAGCGTGATCTGTGCGAGCCTCTGGATGAGATGCGCCTGGTCAAGGACGCCAGCGAACAAGACACCATGCGCCGCGCGGCACGCATCAGCGCGGGCGGGCATATCCGCGCCATGCAGCTCAGCGCGCGCATGCTGCGCGCCGGGCTGGATGTGCGCGAATACCACTTGGACGCTGAGTTGTTGCACGAGTTCCGCCGCCACGGTTCGCAGTGCCCGGCCTATGGCTCTATCGTGGCCGCCGGCGCCAATGCTTGCGTGCTGCATTACCGCGCCGACGCGGGCGCTGTGCGCGATGGCGAGCTGGTGCTGATTGACGCGGGCTGCGAGCTCGATGGCTATGCCTCGGACATCACCCGCACCTTCCCCGCTAATGGCCGCTTCACCGGGCCGCAGCGTGACTTGTACGATCTGGTGCTGGCCTCACAAGTGGCCGCCGTCAACGCCACCCGTGCCGGGGCCCGCTTTACCGACCCGCATGATGCGACGGTCAAGGTGCTGGCCCAAGGCATGCTCGATCTGGGCTTGCTCGATGCCAAAGTGGTGGGCACCTTGGACGATGTGGTTGAAAAGCGCGCCTATTTCCCGTTCTACATGCACCGCACCGGGCACTGGCTGGGTATGGATGTGCACGATTGCGGGGCTTACACCGAGCCCTCTGAGATCGGCAATGCCAGCGTGCGGCGCGATGCCCTGACCGGCAAGGACATCATCAGCCGCCCTGCGCGCATCTTGCGTGCCGGCATGGTGCTGACCATCGAGCCCGGCATTTATGTGCGCGCCGCGCCGGGCGTGCCCGAACATTTCCATGGCATTGGCATCCGGATTGAAGACGATGCCATCGTCACCGAAAGCGGTTGCGAGCTGATCAGCCGCGGCGTGCCGGTCGAGCCTGACGCCATCGAGGCCTTGATGCGCGAATGAGTGCCTGTAGCTGATGGGCGATAGCAGCTATCAATCAATTAGCCAATCCCAATTGGCGTAAGCAATTAAATATCCCTATCATTACTCCTGTTCTGATTTATTTCATCAATCACAGGAGTTCATAATGACCACCGCAGCCCGCCCCGAAATCGCCACGCTTGCCAACCTGGAGGCCGCATTCGCTGGCGAATCCATGGCGCACATCAAATACCGTTATTTCGCCCGGCTGGCGCGCGCCGCCGGCGACGAAGATACCGCGCTGGTGTTTGAAGAGACCGCCGCGCAGGAGGTGATGCACGCTTTCGGCCACTTGGACTTGCTCTACCCCAAGGCCAGCATGACACCGGCAGCCGCCTTGCAAATCGCTATCGATGGCGAGACCTATGAGTACAGCGAGATGTACCCGGGATTTCGCGCCACTGCCGAGCGCGAGGGCAACGCCGCTGCGGTGGCCGAGATGGACGAGCAGATTGCTGAGTCCAAAGTCCACGCCGCCCAATTTGCTGCGACCTTGCGCACCGCGCAAAAGCGTTTTGCTGCTTTGGCCAAGGTGGAAGAGCGCCATGCCAACCATTACCGCGCGCAGCTGGCGAAAGTGGCGGCTTGAGCCTTCCACTTGCCAGCGCTTTTTACAAAACCCTTAAATTGACCCCAGCGAGAGATTGACCATGAAAACTTATATGTGCATTGTGTGTGGCTTTGTGTATGACGAGGCTTTGGGCCGACCGGAAGACGGCATTGCGGCAGGAACCCTTTGGGCGGATGTGCCAGCGGACTGGGCCTGCCCGGATTGCGGCGTGGCCAAAGCGGACTTCGAAGTGGTACAGGTATGAGCGCAGCTGCCGCGCTGCCAGTGGTCATCGTGGGCGCCGGTCTGGCGGCCTGGACCACGGCGCGCGAATTGCGAAAGCTCGACGCGGCGGTTCCGATTCAGCTCGTCACCCGGGATAACGGCGATTTTTATGCCAAGCCGACCTTGTCCAACGCATTCGGCCAAAAGCGCAGCCCCGAGCAGCTGGTGACCACGGCCGCGGCCACCATGGCCCAGAACCTGGGTGTCACCCTGCGTGCGCACACCACGGTGCTGTCCATCGATACCGCTGCGCAAACGCTGACCGTCCAGGGCGGCGGTACAACCGAGCACGTGGCGTACCGCCAGCTCGTACTGGCCACGGGTGCCAACCCGATTCGTGTCCCCATGCAAGGCGATGCAGCGCCGGCAGTCCAAAGCGTCAACCATCTCGATGATTTCCGCCGATTCCACGCAGAGCTAAGCGCACTGCCAGCGCGCGCAGACGGCCAGCCCCACTGCGTGTTGGTGATCGGTGCCGGTTTGATTGGTTGCGAATTTGCCAACGACCTGGTGCAAGCCGGCTATGCGGTGCACGTGGTGGACCCGGCCTCGCGCCCTTTAGCGGCCCTGTTACCCGCTGCCGCCGCGGACCAGTTGGGCTCGGCGTTACAGGCTTTGGGCGTGGTCTGGCATTGGGGTGTCACGGTTCAGACCCTAGAGGTCTCCGCCGCGCACCGCTATGTCGGGACGCTCTCCGACGGCACATCGGTTGCCGCCGATGCGGTTCTCAGCGCCGTGGGACTGCGCGCTGATACGGAACTGGCGGTGCAGGCGGGGCTGGCCTGCGGGCGTGGGGTGCTGGTGGACGCACAGATGCAAACCAGTGCGCCGGGCGTGTATGCCTTAGGCGATTGCGCGCAATACGCCAGCGCCGGTTCACGCACATTGCCCTACGTCATGCCCATCATGCACGCGGCCCGGGCTTTGGCAGCGACTCTGGCCGGCACACCCACAGACTTGGTTTTTCCGCTCATGCCGGTGGCCGTCAAAACCCCGGCTTGGCCCATTACCGTCGCCGCGCCACCCCCCGATATGCAGGGCGCTTGGGCGCAGGACCCTGCGACGGAGAGTCTGCTGGATGGGGGCGCCTGGCGCTTCGTGGATGCCGAGGGCGCGCAACGGGGGTTTGTGCTCACGGGCAAGCAATGCAGCAAACGCATGGAGTGGATCAAAGCCACCGCGCCCTGACGCGCTGGTGCCGGGAACCGCCGGCCTACAATCCTTTGGCCCTGGCGGACTAGGCACGCAAGCCGCGTCCTGCATCCGACACCAGGTACCCGCATAAGGATTCCGATGAGCACCAAACCCCCTGCGACTGCGCCTGACTCTCCGGCCGAACCGAGCAAGCCGGCGTCGCAACGCCAGGCGGCGCTGGACTACCACCAGTTCCCCACTCCGGGCAAGATCTCCATCGCAGCCACCAAGCAGTTGATCAACCAGCACGATCTGGCGCTGGCCTACTCGCCCGGCGTGGCCGCGCCGTGCGAGGAGATCGTCAAAGACCCGAACAACGCGTTCAAGTACACCAGCCGCGGCAATTTGGTGGCCGTGATCACCAACGGCACGGCGGTGTTGGGGCTGGGCGATATTGGCCCGCTGGCGGCCAAGCCGGTGATGGAAGGCAAGGCCGTCCTGTTCAAGAAGTTTGCCGGCATCGATGTGTTCGATATCGAGATCAACGAGAAGCATGACCTCGACAAACTGGTGGACATCATCGCCTCGTTGGAGCCCACATTTGGCGGCATCAACCTGGAAGACATCAAAGCACCTGATTGTTTTTATGTGGAGCGCAAGCTGCGCGAGCGCATGAAGATTCCGGTCTTCCACGATGACCAGCACGGCACGGCCATTGTGGTCGGTGCGGCTTTGCTCAACGGGCTGCGCGTGGTCGGCAAAGACCCGAAAAAAGTCAAACTGGTGACCTCGGGCGCAGGCGCGGCGGCCTTGGCCTGTTTGGGGCTTCTGGTGAAACTGGGAATTCCCCGCCAAAATATTTTCGTGACCGATTTGGCCGGTGTTGTGTATGAAGGACGCACCGAGTTGATGGACGAGGACAAAATTGTCTTTGCCCAAAAGACCAGCGCGCGCACCTTGCGCGAGGTGATGGTGGGTGCGGACATCTTCCTGGGCCTGTCCGCCGGCGGGGTGCTCAAGCCCGACATGGTGGCATCGATGGCCGCCAAGCCCCTGATTTTTGCGCTGGCCAATCCGACGCCTGAAATCCTGCCTGAAGAAGTCAAAGCGGTGCGCGATGACGCCATCATGGCCACCGGCCGCACGGATTATCACAACCAGGTCAACAACGTCTTGTGCTTCCCCTATATCTTCCGGGGCGCGCTCGATGCCGGTGCATCGACCATCACGGTTGAGATGGAGATTGCAGCGGTCCACGCGATTGCGGAGCTCGCGCAAGCCGAGCAAAACGAGGTGGTGGCGGCGGCCTATGCGGGCGAGCAATTGGAGTTTGGCCCGGAGTACCTGATTCCTAAACCTTTTGATCCGCGCTTGATGATGGTAATTGCGCCTGCCGTAGCGCAGGCCGCGGTGGACAGCGGTGTGGCGCTGCGCCCTATTGGCGATATGGACGCTTACCGCGAGCGGCTGCAGAGTTTTGTCTACGCCTCCGGCACGACCATGAAGCCGATCTTTTCCATGGCCAAGACGGCGCTCAAAAAGCGCGTGGCCTACGCGGAAGGCGAAGACGAGCGGGTGCTGCGCGCTGCGCAAATCGTGGTGGACGAAGGCCTGGCTTTGCCCACGCTGATCGGCCGTCCGGCCATCATCCGCGAGCGGATCCAAAAGTTCGGCCTGCGGCTGCGCGAAGGCCAGGATTACGCCGTGGTCAATGTGGAGCAGGACCACCGTTATCGTGACTTTTGGCAGACCTACTTCGAGATGACCCAGCGCAAGGGCGTGACCGTTCAGGTTGCCAAGATCGAGATGCGCCGGCGTCTGACGCTGATCGGCTCCATGCTGCTGCACAAAGGTGATGTGGACGGTCTGATTTGCGGAACCTGGGGCACCACAGGCTTGCACTTGCATTACGTGGACCAGGTCATTGGCAAGCGCAAGCGCGGCGGGGCAGCCGATGCACCCGAGGTCAACGCCTATGCGTGCATGAACGGTCTGCTGCTGCCCGGGCGCCAGGTCTTTCTGGTTGACACCCATGTCAACTATGACCCCAGCGCCGAACAGATCGCCGAGATCACCATCATGGCGGCGGAGGAAATGCTGCGCTTTGGTTTTAAGCCCAAAGCCGCCTTGCTCAGCCATTCCAACTTTGGCAGTAGCAACGAGCCCAGCGCGGTGAAGATGCGCCATGCCTTGGCGCTCATCCAGGTCCAGGCACCCTGGCTCGATGTCGATGGCGAAATGCATGGCGACATTGCGCTTGACGGCGCGGCACGCGAGGTCCAAATGCCCCAAAGCACCTTGCATGGCGACGCCAACCTGCTGGTCTGTCCCAATATCGACGCCGCCAATATTTCCTACAACCTGCTCAAAACCGCAGCGGGCGGGAACATTGCCATCGGTCCGGTTTTACTGGGCGCGGCCAAGCCGGTGCACATCCTGACGGCCAGCACCACCGTGCGGCGCATCGTCAACATGACGGCACTCACAGTTGCGGATGCGAACGCAAATCGTTAATGCGCAAGTGATCGTATAACGCATGGATGTGCTCCATGGCGATGCGCACGCAGGTCCGCATCTCGCGCTGTGTAAGCCATTGCCTACTGGAGCTACTTAGAATGCGGCGGACTAGCCCGTCGGGCTAAGTATTCGAATAACGATTGCAATCTAATTTTGGAGGACGCGTGCGGGCGCTGTTTGCAACACGACAACGGTTTTTACGGGCTGCATGCCATGCCGTTTGTGCAGTTGGGGTGCTCCTGTTTCCGGCTTGCGCATGGTGCTTGTCGGTGGCGTTCATCAACCCGGGCAAGTCCGATGAGACGTACTGGGTCACCGTGACCCAGGCCATGCAGGCCGCTGCGTTGAAGTTGGACATCGCACTGGAGGTGGTGTACCTGGAGCGTGACCACGCGAAAGCCGTGGATGTCGCGCGCGACATTGCTGCGCGGCCCAGCCAACGCCGCCCTGACTATGTGTTGCTGGGCAATGAGGGCGGGTTCGGGCCAGCCTGTTTGCGCATTCTGGACGCGGCGGGCGTTCCGGTGCTCATGGTGTTCAGCGGTATATCCGATCTCCCCCAACGCAAACTCAGCGGGGCGCCGCGTGAAAAATACAAGCTGTGGCTCGGAACCCTGGAGCCGCGCGCCGAAGACGCGGGCTACTTGACGGCCAAAGCCTTGATAGAGAAAGGCCGTGCCGCTGCGTGGGCTGTCAAGGGAGAAGGTTTACATATGGTCGCGCTCAGCGGCGACAAGCTCACCCCGTCCTCACTATTGCGCGCACAGGGTATGCGCCGCGCCGTGGCGGAGGCGGGTGATGTGGTGCTGGACCAAGAAATTTTCAGTGGCTTTAACCGCGAACGCGCGGCAGAGCAGATGCAATGGTTGTTACAGCGCTATCCCCACACACGTTTGGTGTGGGCGGGTAATGATTTGATGGCCTTTGGCGCGATGGACGCAGTGCGCAGCCGCAAGTTGGTGCCGGGTCAAGATGTGCTGTTCAGCGGCATCAATACCTCATCGCAAGCCTTGGACGCACTGCGCAGCGGCGAGCTCAGCGCACTGGCGGGCGGACATTTCATGCTGGGGGCCTGGGCGCTGGTGTTGGTGTACGACCACCACCACGGATGGGACTTTGCGCCGCTTGAGGGTTTGGAGATGGTGCAGCCCATGTTCACTTTGTTCAGCCCGCAGCAGGCCGCCCGATTCACTGATTTGTATGGCCATGGACGCTTCGATGCCATCGATTTCAAGCGCTTCAGCAAGTTCCACAACCCCCAGCTGAAGCGCTACAACTTCGCGTTTGAGCAGCTTCTGGGCAGAAAGGGTTAGCGGTGCGCGATCAGGGGGTTCAATCGGTTGCCAACAAGCTGATCAAACGCATTAGCGTCTACTGTGGCGCCTGTGTGCTGGCGATCGGCGTCGTGGAAGGATGGTATGCCTGGCGGCACCTATCCGAGGATTTTGACCAGGGGCTCCGGCTGATTGCCGAATCGCAGTTGCCCTTACTCGCCGTCAGCGTTTGGGAAGCAGAACCCTTGGTGATCCAGCGCCAGCTGGTGCAAATCAGCCAGCATCCCTCTATCGGCTATGTACGGCTGCGCGCCGACATCGGCGCCGTGTTTGAGGTTGGGGACACCGCGCTGCACAACCACCCCAATGCCCGGATATTTAACCTCGCGCAACCCTACGACCGCGAGATTTCGCTGGGCACCTTGGAGTTGGCGCCAGATCCCACCGTTTTGTATGCCGAAGTGGGGCGCGCAGTCGGCGTTGCGATGTTGGGATACGGCATCCTGTGCCTGCTGATTATTGTGTTGCTCAAGCGCGAAGTGGAGCGTCCCTTGCGGCACATCTTGGAATACGTTGGTGCATCCCCGGACCGGCGCAACAGCCAGGACTTAGTGGCTGCGCGCGGGCAGGACCACCGCCGAGACGAAATCGACATCGTCGTCGAAGGGTTTCAGTCCCTGCACAAAGAAATCGACAAGCAGATGCGCGAGCTCGACGCCGAAGTCGCAAACCGCACCCAATCGCTGCAGTCGGCGATGGAGTCGATTCAACAACTATCCACCATGGACCCGCTAACGGGTTGCTACAACCGCCGCCTGTTCAATGAGCGTATCGTGCAAGAGGCAGAGCGTGCCGACCGCTACCAGCGCACACTCACGCTGGTATTTGTCGATATTGATTTTTTCAAACGTGTTAACGATAACCACGGCCACTTGGTAGGCGATCAGGTTTTGTGCCATGTCAGCACCATCATGCGCCGCGAAACCCGGGAAAGCGTGGACTGGGTGGTGCGCTATGGCGGCGAGGAATTTTTGCTGGTGCTGCCCGAGACCGACCAGGAGCAGGCCATGGGTACCGCCGAGCGTGTGCGTGCCGCGATCGCCGCTGAACCGCTGACCGTGCGGGGCCAGCCTATCGCGCTGACTTGCAGCTTTGGTGTTGCGCAATACCAGCCCGACGAGTCGCACGTAGCCTGGTTGGAGCGGGTTGATAAATGCCTGTATGCCGCCAAGCAAACCGGCCGCAACCGCGTCTGCGCGTGGGAAAACCGCGATATTCAGATTTGAATGTACGGGTACGCCCGCTGTCTCAAGCGCCGTGCGCTTGGGCCAGGCATTGATGGAAAAGGCGGGTGGCGCGCGCCGGTGCCGGTGCGTGGCGGGTGATCGCAAAAAACGCGCAGTCGTAATGGAAGCGTGCCGGTGCAATGGCCTGCATCTGGCCGGCAGCCTCGAAGCTGGCTGCGTAATGCGCTGGTAAAAATCCTACGAATTCGCCCGACAAAATGAAGGTGGCGATCGATTCTTGGTCAAAGCCGGTGGCTACCCGGCGCAGCCGCAGGCGCTGGCTTACCTCCATATTGGGCGAGTGGTAGCCCAGCCCGGCAAAACGCAGGGCTCGCATGGCCTCCCAATCCAGCGCGCTGTGGTCGGCACCGTACAAGGGGTGCGCGGCACCGCAGTACAGCAGCATGCCCTCGTCAAACAGGTGCTGGTACTCCAAGGCGCTGGAACTGCGGTGGCCGGGAACAATGCCGACCTGGAACTGGCCGTCTAAGACCCCACGCTCAATCGCTGTGAGCGTGCCCACATGCAGGCTGAGCGCCACGTCTGGCGCGGTCTGGCTGAACAGCGCAATCGCCTGCCCGATCCGGGCCGCCGGGTTGCTGGCGGTTTTGTCGAACACGGCCACTTGCAGCTCGCCGCCCATGCGCTGGTGGATTTCATCCACACCTGCCCGGAAGGCGTCGGCGGCGGCAAACAATTGGGCGGTTTGCGCATAAATCTGCGCGCCTTCCGGCGTCAGCGCAAAGCCGGCGCGGCCCCGGCTGCACAAACGCAAACCCAAGCGGGTTTCCAAATCTTTGATGTGCCGGCTGACCGTGGATGCGCCGATGTTGAGCTCCAGTTCAGCGGCCGCCATCCCACCGCAATCGACCACAGTGCGGAACACCCGCAGCAAGCGCAGGTCCATGTCACTGATTTGACCCAAGGGGGCGTGGCGGGGCTTGGGTCCCGGCGATGGGGCAGTTGTTTGCATAAACCTGCAAGTGAAGAGTGATAATTTGTGCTTTATAAGCGTAAACACCCGCGAAAATCCACAATCTGTGTTTTCGACCCCATCCCCACCTCTGGAGGCCTTATGAAACTCAACGACACCACTGCAGGTGAGCCCCTGTCCACCAACAGCGACATCGCCCAAAGCCCGGCCTGGATGGACGCGCACTGGATGGCCTACACGGGCAACCGCAATTTCAAAGCCAATCCGCGCATGATGGTCAGCGCAGAGGGCATGTACTACACCGACGACCGGGGCCGCAAAATTCTGGACGGCCTGTCCGGCCTGTGGTGCTGCGGTCTGGGCCACTCGCGCCCCGAAATCACCGCCGCTGTGGCCAAGCAACTTGGCACCATGGACTATTCCCCCGGCTTCCAGTACGGCCACCGCCTCTCGTTTGAGCTGGCTAACAAAATCAAAGAACTTACACCCGACGGCCTGGACAAGGTCTTCTTCACCGGCTCGGGCTCCGAGTCCGCAGACACCTCCTTGAAGATGGCGCGGGCCTATTGGCGTCTCAAAGGTCAGGCCAGCAAAACCCGCTTTATCGGCCGCGAAAAAGCCTACCACGGCGTGAATTTCGGCGGTATTTCGGTGGGCGGACTGGTCATCAACCGCAAGATGTTTGGCCAGGGCGTGGAGTCGGATCACTTGCCACACACCCAGTTGGCGGCAAACGCTTTCTCGCACGGCATGCCCAAGAACGGCGCGGAGTTGGCCGACGACCTGCTTCGCTTGATCGCCTTGCACGACGCGTCCAATATCGCTGCGGTTATTGTGGAGCCCATGTCGGGCTCGGGCGGCGTGGTGGTGCCGCCGGTCGGCTATTTGCAGCGCCTGCGCGACATTTGCACGGCCAACAACATCCTGTTGATTTTTGATGAAGTGATCACTGGCTTTGGCCGCTTGGGTGCTTACACCGGTGCCGCTGCGTTTGGCGTGACGCCGGACATCTTGAACATGGCCAAGCAGGTGACCAACGGCGCGGTTCCGCTGGGTTGCGTGGTGGCTAAGAAGGACATCTACGATACCTTCATGGAAGGCGGCGGCCCGGAGTACATGCTGGAGTTCGCCCACGGCTACACCTACTCGGCGCACCCCGTGGCTTGCGCGGCCGGCATCGCCGCTTTGGACGTGCTGGTGCGCGAAAACATGATCGAGCGCGTTGCCGCAATTGCCCCGTATTTCGAAAAAGCGGTGCACAGCCTCAAAGGCAGCAAGCACGTGGTGGACATCCGCAACTGCGGCCTAGCGGCGGGCTTCAGTCTCGCCCACGCGCCAGGCGAGCCCGCCCGCCGTCCCTACGAAGTTGCCATGAAGTGCCTGGAAAAAGGCTTTTATGTGCGCTACGGCGGTGACACCATTCAAATCGCCCCGCCC
>Ga0214921_10004497_pt1 | contig 20468 bp, 19 predicted proteins | sample LL1505_MetaG_FD_177992 | JGI IMG/M metagenome (GOLD analysis project Ga0214921, IMG submission 177992) | Freshwater microbial communities from Lake Lanier, Atlanta, Georgia, United States - LL-1505 | ecosystem: Environmental > Aquatic > Freshwater > Lake | place: USA: Georgia | collected...
GTGCTCAACGGTGGACTGATCCCGTGGTCGCGCTCACCAGAGGGGAGCTGGTACCTGAAGGTCGTCACCGCAGCGATGAAGGCGAACAAGTGGAACCCGAAGACGCCACTGGGCGACCTGCCAAAAGGTGCACTCGACTACCTGCTGCATGCAGAACGCGAGGATCGCTTCACAGTCACGTATGAGAGTGCCAACTACACAAACACCTACAAGGCTTCATTCGAAGGAATCGTTGCCAACCTGGAGCGTCGACACAAAGAGACCGACTCAGAGCTCGTTCGAGCTGAGATTGAACGCTACATGGTCAGCAGACCCTGCCCCGCCTGCAAGGGTCGCCGCCTGAAGCCCGAAGTCCTCGCCGTTCGCGTGGACGGGCGCAACATCGCCGAGGTGGCCTCCATGCCGATCGGCGAACTCGTGCCATGGATCAACGCGCTTCCTAAGGCCCTGGGGGAGCGCGAGCGAACCATTGCGAAAGCGGTGATCAAGGAGATCAGCGAGCGTGCCGGTTTCCTCGTTGATGTTGGTCTCGACTATCTGACCGTCGATCGCTCCGCGACGACGCTTTCGGGAGGTGAAGCACAGCGCATTCGTTTGGCGACGCAGATCGGTTCACGGTTGGTCGGTGTCCTCTACATCCTGGATGAGCCATCTATCGGCTTGCACCAACGCGATAACGCTCGCCTGATCGCCACGCTGATTCGGCTGCGCGATCTTGGCAACACGGTGCTTGTCGTTGAGCATGATGAAGAGACAATCCGCACCGCTGACTGGGTCGTTGATATTGGCCCTGGCGCAGGTGAGATGGGCGGGCGCTTGATTTCCAACGGCTCGTTCAAGGACCTTCTCGCAGCAAAGGACTCTGTGACGGGCGCATACCTTCGTGGTGACCGCTCGGTAGCGGTGCCGAAGACGCGCCGCAAGGGGAGTGGCAAGGCGATTACGGTCAGGGGGGCGCGCGAGCACAATCTGCGTGAGCTCGACGTTGCATTCCCGCTCGGCGAGTTCGTTGCCGTCACCGGCGTCTCGGGGAGTGGCAAGAGCACGCTCGTCACCGACATTCTGCAGAAGGCGCTCGCGCGCCGACTCCACGGCGCGAAAGAGCGACCAGGCGCACACGACCGTATCACCGGCCTTGACGAGATCGACAAGGTCATTGAGATCGATCAGAGTCCAATTGGTCGTACGCCACGGTCGAACCCTGCGACCTACGTCGGGCTCTTCACGCCAATTCGCGAGCTCTTTGCCGCAACGCAAGAGGCGCGACTCCGTGGCTACTCAGCGGGCCGCTTCTCCTTCAACGTCAAGGGCGGTCGCTGCGAGACCTGCTCTGGCGACGGCATCCTGCAGATCGAAATGCAATTCCTTCCCGACGTGTATGTGCCCTGTGAAACGTGCCAGGGGAAGCGTTACAACCGCGAGGCGCTTGAGGTGACTTGGAAGGGGATGACGATCGCCGATGTGCTGGAGCTCCAGGTGGAGGATGCCCTCGAGCGCTTCTCCGCTGTGCCAGCAATTCGGAATCGCCTGAAAACACTGAGCGAGGTGGGCCTCGGCTATCTCCGCCTTGGGCAGGCGGCCACGACCCTCTCCGGTGGCGAAGCGCAGCGCATCAAGCTTGCGACCGAACTAGCCCGTCGCTCAACGGGGCGCACGATGTACATCCTCGACGAGCCGACCACGGGGCTGCACTTTGCCGACGTTGATCGACTGCTGCATGTGTTGCATCGCCTCGTGGATGGTGGCAACAGCGTCATCGTGATCGAACACAACCTTGATGTGATCAAGACGGCGGATTGGGTGATTGACCTTGGGCCGGATGGCGGCAGCCGTGGCGGCGAACTCATCGCAGAGGGGACGCCTGAGCAGGTTGCCAAGGTGAAGCGCAGTCACACCGGTCGCTACCTCACCCTTGCGCTGAAGGGCGAGCCGATCCACTCGCTGGAGTAGCGATGGCTGAGCCGCACCTTCCTCGACACGCCGATCCAGCACTCGACCAAGCCGGACTGCGCGCAGCGCAACTTCTTGAACGAGTCCTTGATGAGCTGAGTGACGAACGTGCCCGCGCCAGATTCCTGCCGTACCGCGCCTGGACGACGCAGCTCCGCGACGCCCACGGAACAGCGCTGCGCAAGGGCGTGGTCGCCGTGCGCGCCGCCCTTGGGCCAGGGGATGGCCTTGCCGATGTCGCCTCGGCTGAGGCGGTGATTGAGCTTCGTGAAGCGCTCGATGAGATCCTGCGCATCTTGAATCGCCGCGAGGCGCTCCGCGGTCGTGTCGGGTCGCGCGATGGCGCCTGAACGCCTTCCAGCCCCCGATGTCCCTGATGCGATCGCGGCGGCGCTGAGGGTTCTCCCCGACGCGCCTGGTGTCTACCTCTTCTCCGATAGCGCAGGGAAGATCATCTACGTCGGTAAGGCGACGCATCTCACCCAGCGAGTTCGCAGCTACTGGCAAGCGGGTGGGGAGCCTGGTGCACATCGAATTCGCGATGCGATTACTGAGGTGGCAACGCTCGACTGGACGGTCACCGATTCGGCGAAAGAGGCCCTTCTGCTTGAAGCGACACTCGTCCGCCGGCATCTCCCAAAGTACAATATCCGCCTTCGGGACGATCGGAGCTATCCCTACATTCGAGTTACGGCAGATCCATATCCGCGTGTAGAGCGCACTCGACGTCTCATTCGCGATGGCTCACGATATTTTGGGCCGTATACAACCCCCGGATCCGTCAACGCTGCGATGGAGGCGATCAAACGCCTCTTTCAGTTCCGCACCTGTGAAGTTGTGATCAAGCCCATGGAGCGCGCGCTCGAACGCCCCTGCCTCCTCTACGATTTGAAGCGCTGTCAAGGCCCTTGCCTCGGCGACATCGCAGTTGCCGACTACCAGCGTGAGATTGACGGGGTGCAACTCTTCCTCGGCGGTCGTTCCCGCGCCGCTATCACGATGCTCACTGCACGCATGGAGTCAGCCGCCGAGCGCGAAGCCTTTGAAGATGCTGCGCGAATTCGAGATGCGGTGCTCTCCCTTGAGACAACGTTTGATGAACAGAAGGTGCCTACCTCAGGTCGACCTGATGAAGATGTGCTTGGGATCGCTCGGCATGGCCGCCACGTTGCAATCGCCTGCTTCCAGATCCGTGACTCCGCGCTGGTGGGTCGCGACGTCCATCGCGTTGAGGCGGGGGACTCGGGAGATGCCGAGCTCCTCGCTGGGTTTGCTGCAAGTTATTACGCTCGGGCGGGAGAGATCCCGCCGTCAATAGCAACCGCATCGGAGATCACTGATTCCGAAATTGTTGAGTTTCTCTCGGCGCGTCGTGAGAGTCGAGTTGAACTGCGTGTGCCGCAGCGCGGTGATCGTGCGCGTATCGTACGGCTTGCGGAACGCAACGCGGAGGAGTGGCTGATTCGTCGCGAAGCCGAAGAAGACGCCGATCGGGAGCGTGCTGACGCCGCACTGTCTGCGCTTGCCGTCGCCCTGAATCTTGATGCATCGCCGACTCGCATTGAATGCGTCGACGTGAGCACCATACAGGGAGCATTCACCGTTTCGTCACTCACCGTTGCCCTTGAGGGCCAGCTTGCGCCTAAGGAGTACCGTCGTTTCCGGATTAAGGGCGTTATTGGGCAAGATGACTTCGCTGCACACACGGAAGCGCTCACGCGTCGCTTTGCCCGTTCGGCGGCGGGTGGGACGCAACGGAGTGGTGAGGCCGAATCGCGCGCATGGAGCCTTCCCGACCTGCTCGTGATTGACGGTGGTCGTGGGCAGGTTTCTGCTGCCGCTGCAGTCCTCGACGCGGCAGGTCTATCGATCCCACTAATCGGTCTTGCCAAGGAGCGCGAGGAGCTCTGGCCGCGCAGCGCTCTAGCCCCAATTCTGTTGCCCGCCACCGATCCAGGTCTGCGCCTGCTGCAGCGGCTGCGCGACGAGGCGCATCGCTTTGCGATCGGCTACCACCGCACCCTGCGCAGTCGGGCGGCGACAGCGAGTCGTCTGGACGGCATCCGGGGGCTCGGCCCGACGAAGCGAAAGGCACTGCTGCGTAGGTTCGGATCAACCGCGGGGATTGCCGCCGCACCCGTCGAGGCGCTGACCGAGGTGCCCGGGGTTGATCGCACTCTTGCCGCTCGAATCCTGGCGGCGCTTGGCGCGGATCGTGCCTGAACGGGACTAATCCTCGCCCCTGCTAGGATTCTCCTCGATGCGTAAGTTCACCCCGTACCTGATCCTGGCCACAGCGCTTCTGGCGCTGGCCATTGACCTGCTTCCAAATCTCAGCCTCCCTGCGAGTGGGGCTGCTGGCGGCACGCGTCCGATTGAGACGAAGCTTGGCCTCGACCTTCGCGGCGGGCTCCGGGTCGAGTATCAGGTGCAGGCCGTCGACGGTGTCAGCGCGACCGCCGCAGACCTTGCCACCATTCGCGACATCATTGAGCGACGCGTAAACAGCACCGGCGTCTCTGAGCCTCTTGTACAAACACAGGGGACGGACCGCATCGTGGTCGAGTTGCCCGGAGTGACGAACCCTGATGCGATTCGTGCCCTCCTTGGCACCACCGGTCGCCTCGACCTTGTGCCGCTCCCTCGCGATGTCTACGGCTATTTTGATGCCGCGACGGGTCAGCAACGCGAGGGGTCGAAGCCTGTACCTGTTGAAGGGGAGACGCTCAGCGATACAACGCTCAAGGCGCTCTTCTCTGGTGATCAGATCGAGTCATCGGCGGTGCAGATTGATCAGTCCGGGCGGCGTGTCGTTTCATTCAAGTTGAAGTCGGAGGGCTCAGATCTTTTCGCCACCTGGACCAAGGCGAACATCGGCTCCTATTTTGCAATCGTCCTTGACGGTGCAGTGAAGTCGGCGCCATACATCCAGAGCGCGATCACTGGTGGCGAGGCTCAGATCTCAGGCGGCGGCGCAGCCGGGTTTGCCGTAGTTGAAGCGGCGAATCTCGTAACCATCCTGAAGTTCGGTTCCCTCCCGTTCCCAATTGCCGAGATTGGAGTGACCGATGTCAAGGCGACGCTTGGCGCGGCATTCCTCGGCCAGGCGCTCTTTGCCGGAGCCGTGGGCATCTTGCTCGTGTTCCTCTTTATGCTCTTGCACTATCGCCTTGCAGGAGTCGTGGCGAGCGTCGCGCTCATCTTCTATGTGATCATCGTCTTGGCCATCTTCCGGCTGATCCCAGTCACATTAACGCTCGCCGGCATCGCAGGCTTCGTCCTCTCCATCGGCATGGCCGTCGATGCGAACATCCTGATCTTCGAGCGCACAAAAGAGGAGCTCCGTATCGGGAAGGGGATTGTCCCCGCTGTGGAGGCTGGATTCAGCCGAGCATGGAACTCAATTCTTGACTCGAACGTCTCCAGCTTGATCACGGCGTTCATCCTCTTCTACTTCGGCTCTTCGACGATTAAGGGTTTTGCTCTTGTCCTGATCATCGGTGTCCTCTGCTCCCTCTTCACCGCCGTGACCGTGACCCGCCTGATCCTGCGCTCAGTGATCGCCCGAAAACAACTCACCTCGCCGTACCTTTACGGCGTGGCGAGAGGGGACCTAGACGCCCTGAATCGGGAGGCCATCCATGGATAAGATCATCGCGCGCAAGCGTTGGTTCTTCCTCTTTTCGCTGCTCATCACGGTTCCCGGTCTCTTCTTTACGCTGGCAACACCGTTCTCGGGCGGTACCGTCGGCCTAAAGTTCTCGATCGACTACACAGGCGGCACAATCTGGGAGTTCCGCCCAGAGAGCCCGGCCGACCCACTCGTGGTGCGGGCAGCGGTGGCAAGCGCCGGTCACGAAGAGGCGACCGTCACGGAAGCCGGTACCGGCTTCCTGATTGTGCGCACGAAGCCGCTGGACCTCCAGGCAGGTCAGGATCAGATTGAGAACGCGGGCGCCGAGCTCCAAGCTATTCGCGAAGCGGTCGTCGCTGCGATTGGGCCGATTGCCGAAGAGGGATCGGTCTCCACGGTCGGTCCGGTCATTAGCCAGGACCTGACGCAGCAGGCACTCGTCCTTGTCGTACTCGGCTCGATTGGCATCCTCCTCTGGATGACCTACCGCTTCCGAAACCTGCGATTCGGTTTGGCAGCCCTCGTGGCCCTTTTGCATGACGTCATCGTCACGGTTGGTTTCTTTGCGATCGCGGGTACCGTGGCAGGCATTGAGATTGATGCTCTCTTTGTGACCGCAATGTTGACCATTATCGGTTTCTCGGTGCATGACACCATCGTGGTCTTTGACCGCATTCGCGAGAATCTTGTGCGCCATGCTGGCGCGCCATTCGGCGATATCGTCAATCACTCCATCGTGCAGACGCTGGGACGATCATTTAACACAACGGCAACGGTGCTTATCACTCTCCTCACACTTCTTGTCTTTGCCGGTGGCTCAATTCGTACGTTCGTCTTGACTCTCTTTATCGGCATTCTTTCCGGCACCTACTCCTCAATCTTCAACGCTAGCCCGCTCCTAGTTTGGTGGGAGGAGCGCGCGCAGGCTCGCAAGGCGGCGGCGGCTCGAACCCGCACGGCGTAAGGTGCCAGCGCGCTCCTGGCGCCTAGAGCCGGTCGCATCTCTGCACCCTGCCGCCGAAGGCGAACTCCAGGCCAACCCCGAGATCCTGCAGCTCTTGGCCGATCTGTCGATTCCGAAGCACCTGCACCTTTCGCTGGCAACGCTTCTCCTGAGTCGTGGGATCGCTGACCCAGAGCGGGCGCGACAATTTCTGGATCGAAACGATCGCACCCTGCATGATCCGCACCTTCTCCCCGATGCGACAGGCCTCATCGCGCGGCTCAAGTCCGCCGGCGCCGAGGGGGAACCTGTCCTCGTCGTTGGCGATTTTGATGCTGACGGCCTCACTGGAGCGGCGATCATGATCCGAGCCCTCCGCGCAATCGGTGCGATCGCCGAGGGCTACATCCCGCATCGCGATGGCGATGGTCACGGCATTCCAGAGGGAGCGATCGCCGCCGCACTAGAAGATGGGGTTGAGCTGATCATCGCGGTGGACTGTGGCACCGCCGATCGAGCACGTGTGGCCGAAGCGCTGGAGGCTGGAATCCTCGTGGGGATCATTGACCACCATGCAGTCCCTCCAGAGCCGGCACGGGCGGCTTGGCTGGTGAATCCGAACCGGCCTGACTCCTCTTACCCGTTCCCGCATTTGGCAGGGAGCGGACTCGCCTTCAAAATCGCCCAGGGAATCCTGGCCGATCATCCGCAACGTCGCGAGCTTCTTGCAGAACTCTCCGTGCTCGCCATGGTTGGCGGCATTGCTGACATGGTTCCAGTTGCCGATGAGTTCAGGGTGATCGTGCGCTCCGCGTTGAAGGTCATGAATGGTTCTGGAACCATGCCTCTCGGCATCGCCGCGCTCCTTCAAGCGGCTCATGCAGAGCCGCCATATCGCGCCGAAGTTGCCGGGTTCACGATCTCTCCCCGCATCAATGCTGCGGGGCGGATCGGTGACGCAGCGCCAGCGCTGACACTTCTGACGACCGACGACCCGGCCGAGGCGGCTGAGCTTGCGACGTTGCTGGAGGGGATCAACCTAGAACGGAAAGAGCTGACGAAGGTCGCCATTGACGAGGCACGAACACTACTTGGGCTCACTGCGGGATCGGTACGCGATGCTTCGCGAGCATTTATGGGCGATGGGCTCGTTGCAGTGCGCGGACCATGGTCGGTTGGGCTTCTCGGGCTGATAGCTGGGCGACTCAGTGAGGAGACGGGGCGGCCAGCGCTGGTGGCGCATGACGACGGTAGCGGAGTACCACTCCGTGCCTCGGTGCGCGCGCCGAAGGGGTTCGGTGTTGCCTCGGCGCTGCAAGAGGCGAGTGATCTGTTGATTCGCCATGGTGGCCACGACGGGGCTGGAGGCTGCTCGTTCGCAGTTGACGCGTGGGAGGATCTCCTCCCGCGGCTCAGTGCAACCTGTTCTGGCCAGGCGAAGGCACGTACGCCAGAGCTGACGGTAGACCTCGCAGCACCGATCGGTAGTCGCGCCCCACTCGACCTCGCAGCGCTCGCGGATCACCTGGCTCCGACTGGGATGGGGAATCCTGAGCCTACCTTCCTTCTACGTGACATCCCGCTCACCGCAGTGCGCCTCGTTGGTGATGGACGCCATGCTCGGTTGAGCCTCTCTCTAGACGGATCAGCCGTTGAGGCGATGGCATTCGGGCGGCCCGATGCGGATCAGCTCGCGGGACGCTCGATTGATCTGGTGGTGCGAACAGCGCAACGGACGTATCGTGGAACCGCACGAATTGAGGTTCACGTTGTGGATCTACGTCCATCCGTGCTGGGGGAGAGTGTATGAGTGAGAAGCGCTCACTGCAGCCACTGCCGCGCACGCGCCGAGCTGCACCTCAGCCCTTCCACGGCGCGAAACCTCCGACAAATCGCGATCTGATGAGTCGAGATGGTGTCCAACGTCGATCCCTTAGCCCCGCGCCGATTGTTGCCGCACTCTTGCTCGTGCTGATCGCCGCAGGGAGCCTCATCGGGTTCTCCCTCAGCACCCCAGCTCCCTCCGGCAATCCCAATAGCGGCCCTGAAGTGACCGCGGGTGTCACCGTGACCGGCACCATTGCATTCGGGCGTGCTGGTTCAATCTGGAGCGTCAGTGGATCTGGGCTCCGTCGGTTGACCACGGCGACCACAGATTCCGACCTTGCCTGGAGCAACGACGGGGTCTGGCTCTATGCCATTCGGCACCGCACAGAGGCTGGCGGCCGCTCCCTTGGCAACGGAAAAGTACAACGGTATCTGATGACCGTTCCAACCCTGCTACGACTCTCGGCTTATGGCGGCAGCGAAGAGGTGCTCTTTGATGGCCTGATCCTCGGCTCTCGGCCCGCGCTGAACTGGTCTGGCTTTATGTTTGGCCCAGCGCTGGCGAGTGACGGACGAATTGCTGTTGCTACGGACTACAGAGGGCGTGACACTGGCAACGATGTGGTGATTCGCATCATCAGCAGTGATGGCTCCGCAATCTCAACACCGAAGCTTCCCCATATCGCGCCATTCGGTCACCAAGATCCCGCCTGGAGTCCCGACGGGAAGGCGATCTACTACGTACAGAACGGACTCTCCGAGGGCATCTCTTCATCGCGCATCATTCGATACAACATTGCCAAGAAGAGCACCACTCGAATCGGCGATAAGGGAATCGTGCAGCCAGCGATCAGCCCTGATGGACGTTGGATCGCGGCAACACGCATCTCGGCGCGAGGTACGGATGTGGTGATCATGAACGCGGCAACAGGTGAAGTAGCCCTGGAGATGACGCGCTCGGGCAAGTCGTGGGCCCCAGCCTGGTCTCCGAGCGGTGGGCAGTTGACGTACCTATCGGCGAACGGCAGCGCGGCGAACCTCAACCTCGCGTCGTTTAGCGTTTCCCCATCCGGTATCCCGAATCCGCCAGTGATCGTGAGCCCCCTGCGAGACCCCGTCGACCCGAACGTTCGGCCAGCATGGGGGAGCCTGAACACCGCGCCAACAACGGAGAGCCCGTCGCCGTAACGGCGCCGAGCGGCCAGCGAGGGTAGCCCTGGCTCACCTGGAGCATCTCCCCTCGCTATACTCGCACCCTAAGGGCGCCAGCCCGCAACGAGGAGGTTTCTGATGCCAAACGTCGGACCATTCGAGCTGATTCTGATCCTCGCCGTCGTCCTCTTGGTCTTTGGGCCAGGGAAGCTTCCAGAGATCGGAAAGGCCGTGGGTAATTCGTTCCGTGAGTTCAAGGATGCAACCTCTGGAACCTCATCGGCGCCGGCAAAGCCGCGTGCTAAGAGGGCGACAAAGCGCGCCGCAGCGCCGCGTTCGAAGCGAAAGGCGTAACGTCGGTTCGAGCCGATCATGTCCCAGACCCGCGAGATCATCGACGCACCGGCGCCGCTCGTCCATCATCTTCAGGAGCTGCGCCGCCGTGTCGGCATCGCCCTTGCCGCAGTCATTGTGGGTAGCATCATCACCTTCGCTTGGTGTGACCCTCTGATTGCGATCTTGCGCGCCCCACTCGGTGATACACCACTCTTTTTCGTTGGCGTTGGTGACGCGTTTGGCATCCGAATGCAACTCAGCCTCATTGGTGGTGTCGCGTTGGCAATGCCGATTTGGCTCTGGCAGGCGTGGGCCTTTATACGACCAGGCCTAACGGATTCGGAACGTCGGGCAGCGCGGCCATGGGTTCCACTGGCGCTCCTCCTCTTTATCGTTGGTGTTGCGGTGGCCTGGGTGGTGCTGCCGTTTGCGGTCAGCTTCCTCCTCTCTTTTGCGACTGACGATCTCACGCCTCTCATCGCTGCTGACCGCTACTTCGGCTTTGTCGGCTCACTGATGTTGGTCTTTGGGTTGGCGACGGAGTATCCCATCCTCCTGGTTCTCCTTTCGCGTGTCGGAGTTGTCTCCTCCAACAAGCTTCGCCGCTGGCGCCGCAACGCTCTCGTGCTCGCGGTTGTGGTTGGCGCATTCGCTACGCCAGGAACAGACCTTGTTAGCCCGATCGTTCTCGCAGTCGTGCTCTACATCCTGTATGAGCTCTCCATCTGGCTGGTTCGGGCGGGGGGGCGCTGATCGTGACATTGGCCGCCCGACACAAGATTGTGCTGCTCACGGGCCTCTCGGGTGCTGGGAAGAGCACGGCAACGAAATCGCTGGAGGACGTCGGATTCCGTACGATCGATAATCTGCCTAATGATCTGATTCCCGCACTTCTCGAGAAGATTCAGCTTCAGCCTGAGCGCTTCGCTCGACTCTGCCTGGTGATCGATGCGCGCGACGGGGATCCGCGGGCAGCGATCGAGGCGGTGCGAGAGGCAAGTGCAGGGATTGGCCTTGAGAGTCGCGTGATCTACCTCGATGCACGTGACGATGTGCTGATTCGGCGATTCAGTGAGACGCGACACCGTCACCCCCTCGGAGGGCCGACCGATGCGCCACTTGACGTCGCCGGCGCCATTCGGGCAGAACGCGACTTGCTTAGTGCGTCACGTGAGGTTGCCGATGCCGTGATTGACTCGAGCGATCTTTCGTCGCGTGAGCTGCGGGATCGGTTGGTCCAGGAGGTGCTTGAAGGCGACGCCTCTATCTCCGTGCACTTGACCAGCTTCGGCTACAAACACGGAATCCCGCTCGATTCTGATCTCCTTTTCGACGTGCGATCGGCAGCGAATCCTCACTGGATTCCAGAGCTGCGACCGAAGGACGGTCGGGACCAAGAGGTTGCTACCTATGTCTTGCAGGACCCGATCGGAGCGTCAATTGAGGCCGCAATAGCTGCGTTCGTTTTTTTGACGCTAGACACCTACCTGGGAGATGGCCGAGGTCGCCTGAGCATCGCGATCGGCTGCACGGGTGGCCGCCATCGTTCCGTGGCTATCAGTGAGTCCTTGGCTGGGAAGCTGAGATTGAAGGTTGGAGCACCGTTAGTCCATCTTCACCACCGTGACGTGGAGAAGATGTAAGCGGTGAATCGAATCGGCTGGCTGAAGCCTGGTCTCGGGGTTAAGCGGTGGCTGCTCTTGGCGTTTGTTGGTGCGGCGACGATCGCTCTGGGTGCCCTTAGTGGGATCCGCGCCCTCGCGACAGGGGCCGTGCTTCCAGATCCGCTGGTGCAGATCGCGGAGGTGGTTGCTCTGCGCGATCTCGATCCGATGGTTCGTGCTGGGGCCGCCGCTATAGCCGGCCTGCTTCTGGTGGCGATTGGGCTCGGCGGTCTCGCTCGCGCTGCGATCTTGCCGTATCGGACCGACCGCGCCGGGATGTCGCTCCTCGAACTGCTAGAGCGCCGCCGAAGGCTTGCCCGAGGTAGACGGGTGGTGGTGCTCGGCGGTGGCACTGGACTTGGAACCGTGCTCCGTGGCTTGAAGCTTGAAACCGCGCACCTCACGGCGATCGTGTCAATGGCGGACGATGGTGGCTCCTCTGGAGTGCTTCGCGAGCAACTCGGCATACCACCCGTTGGCGACTTACGGAACTGCCTTGTCGCTCTTTCGGACGCGGAGTCAACAGCGGCCGACCTTCTGCGCTTCCGACTGCCAGCTGAGCCTGGTGCACCACGTGGGCACGCGATCGGCAACCTGTTGCTTGCGGCTGCGATCCACCAGGAGGGGGGAGACCTCGAGCGTGGAGTAGCGCGGGTGCATCGCATCCTCAATGTTCGGGGAGAGGTAATCCCTGGAACCATGGTGGCCCTTGAACTGAACGGCACCACGTCGAGTGGCGCAACGGTCCACGGCCAGGCTCAGCTTGCGCGCACACGCGGCATCGAGCGCATCCGCATTGCACCTGAGGGGGCGCGGGCCACCCCGTCCGCGATCTCGGCGATTCAGCAGGCTGACTTGATCGTCCTTGGGCCAGGCTCGCTCTACACCAGCGTCATCCCGCATCTGCTTGTCCCGGAAATCTTCGCTGCCTTAACGTCGCGACGTGCACCGCTCGTTTGGGTGGCGAACGTTGACGAGCAGGAGGGTGAGACAGAAGGGATGGATCTTGATGCCCACCTCGCAGCGCTTGAAGCGCATGGCGCGTCGGGTCTCATCGACGGTATCCTCGCCACCTCAGTGAACTCGCGACGAGTAGGGGCGGTCGGGGGCGTGCCGATTGCACCGACGCTGCACCACTCCACGGATGCTGAGGGTCGCAAGCGCCCGCCACTCTTCGTTCGCGATGTTGCGTCCAGACGAACTCCACATCTCCATGAGCCGAGCCTCCTCTCTCGCGCACTCCTACGCCTCCCAGTGCGCGAGCCCCGACGCCCACGATGAGTCGGGGGGAGGCGGACCTGGTTGCCGCAATTCGTCACGAGCTAGCGGCAATCCGACCGGCACGCACCTGCTGCATCGAGGCCGAGCTCGCCGCACTTGCCGATTCTGGTCGTCGTGTCGACGTCGCTTTGGCGCGCGCGGTGCATGAACTGAGCACGGAGCTGTCTCAGCGCGGTGCGGCTAGAGTTTGGGAGGGTGCGCCGAGAAGTCAAGCAGAGGGTTGCGCCGCTGAGCTGGCTACTGCCCGCTCGGCGCAGCATTGCCGCATGGCATTTTTACGAGGTCGACTCCTTGTCCGAGGATCGCTATCTCTCGCCTCCGGGAGTGTGCACCTCGAGATCAATGTCTCATCTGAAGAGGCAATGCATCTCGCCCGGCTGGCTGAGCGAGACCGGCTCGGCGGACACCGGCGCGAACGGCGGGGGAAGGGCCTGTTGGTTTGGAAGGGTCGCGACGCACTGATTGACCTGTTACGGCGACTGGGGGCAACGGCTGCCGTCGCTGAGTTGGAGGCCCGTGGCGTCGGCCGCGAGGTTCGCGGGAACCTGAATCGCAGTGTCAATGCCGAAACTGCAAACCTCACCCGTGCAGTGCATGCTGGGATGCGTCAAGCGCGATCCTGCAAGGCGGCGCTGCAGGAGGATCTCCTGCAGACAGGTGGAGTGCACGAACGGGTCGCCCGTGTACGTATGGGAGCACCAGACGCCACCCTCGGTGCACTGGCCGCGGAGCTTGATCTGGCCCGCTCCACGGTGCAGCGGGCACTGGCCGAGATTGAGCGTCGTGTCAGCGTGGCGCAGGCGGGAGATCACTCAGCAGGGCAACCTCTGCAATGATTCACGCATGAGCAGTCGTCCGATCACGATCATTGCGAACTGGAAGGCGAACCTTCCGCCGAGCGAAGAGGTTGCTCTGGCCCGGGCGATAGCCGAAGCGGCAGGGGGCGCACTCCAGGGGACTGAGCCTTTGTCACGCCCTCGCATCCTCCTTGCACCGAGTGCGCTCGGTCTCGTACCTGTCGCCTCACTTCTCCAGCGGGAGTATCCCCAGGCTGGAATCGAAGTTGCGGCTCAAGACGCTTCACGTCATAGCGCGGGAGCGTTCACGGGTGAGATCCCCGCTGATCACTTGGCCGGTATCGTCCCTGCCGTCATCGTGGGCCACTCGGAACGACGCCGCGGCTACGGGGAGAGTGATGAGGTGGTCGGCACAAAGCTCGCCCGAGTTGTGGCGGCGGGGTTGGCACCAGTCCTCTGCCTTGGTGATGATCTTCCGAAGGCGGAGACCTCAGCGCGTGTCGAATACGTCCATGCCCAATGTGCGGCATCGTTCGCAGCGGCCGAACGCGCCGGCTGTAGCGTGGTGGATCTCTACGCCGCGGGTCTAGTGATTGCCTATGAGCCTGTCTGGGCCATTGGTACGGGCACTCCCGCCTCGGTTGAGGTAGCGGACGCGATCGCAACTGGACTGCGCCGCGCGCTGCATCGAGAAGAGCTCCCAGTGCTATATGGTGGCTCCGTTGATGCCCCTTCGGCCGCAACATGGTTCGGCACGCCGTCTGCGCGCACCAGCATCGATGGGCTCCTCGTCGGTGGGGCCTCCCTGCACGCCGATCACTTCGTTGCCATCGTGCGTGCCGCGCTGGCCGTCTCGGACGTTCAGTAATGCTGAGCCCGACACGCAGGCTCGCCTTAGTGATCATTGATGGGTTTGGCGTGAGTAGCGGAGGTCCATGCGATGCGATTGCTGCCGCCGCCATGCCGAATTGGCGTCAACTCTGCGCTCAGCATCCATACACAACGCTTGGCGCTAGCGGAGAGGCCGTCGGCCTGCCAGCTGGCCAGATGGGAAACAGTGAGGTTGGCCACCTAAACATTGGGAGTGGGCAGCGCGTGCCACAAGACCTTCCACGCATCGATGCTGCGATTGCAGATGGCTCGTTTGGTCAAATGAGCGGTCTTCGCAGCGCCCTCGCGGCTGCCGGGGAGAGCGGCCTCCATCTGATTACGCTGCTAGGTGACGGTGGCGTGCACGCTAACGACCGTCATGCGATCGAGGTTCTACGAGCCGCCCAAGAGGCTGGTGTCCCGCGCATCCTCGTGCACCTTCTGCTTGATGGTCGCGATACACCGCCTCGGTCAGCTGCAGCGGCGCTCTCATCCTTTGAGCAGCGAATGATCGAAGTGGCGCCATCTGCGGAGATTGCAACCATTGGTGGGCGCTACTACGGAATGGATCGAGATGCTAGATGGGAGCGAACCAACGCCGCACTCGAGGCAATCGTCATGAGCGGTGACCGACCCGTCAGCAGTGCACGGGTTGCCCTCGAAGAGGCATATACCCGAGGTGAAAGCGATGAATTTGTCGTTCCGACCCAAGTGGCGCTACGCAATGGATTGGCCGAGCGATTTCAGCGAACCGACGTGGTCATACATGCAAACTTCCGTGCGGATCGGGCTCGCCAGCTCGTTTGTGCACTAGCGGCACCGGAACTCCGCGAACTGGATCGCCCCACCCTGCTGCCCGTGCGCTGCTGGGGGATGACCTCCTATGGTGAGGGAGAGGCGCTCTCGCTAGTGCAGCCGATCTTTGGGGCGGCTGTTGCGCCATCGCTCGCGGGGATCATTGCAGCCGCTGGCCTGCAGCAGCTCCACATCGCCGAGACAGAGAAGTACGCACACGTGACCTACTTCTTGAACGGTGGAATCGAAGAGGCGTTCCCTGGTGAGCGGCGCGTGCTTATGCCGAGCGATCATGTTGCCACCTACGATTTGGCTCCGGCGATGCAGGCGGAGAAGATCGCGGCTGTGGTTGTTGAGGCACTGAACAACGGCCACGAGTCGTTTATCGTTGCCAACATCGCCAATCCCGATATGGTCGGGCATACGGGCGACCTTGCGGCCACGGTTCGAGCCTGTGAAGCCACCGACCTCGCGATTGGCGCGATTGCTACTGCCGCAGCCGCCACCGGCACCACCCTGCTGATTACGGCGGACCACGGCAATGCAGAACAGATGTGCACCGCTGATGGAGCCCCCCTTACGAGCCACACCCTGGGGCGCGTACCGCTGCTCGCCGCATACGGGGAGGGCTCAGGACCGGCGCTGGCGGAGGGGGATCTGCGTGATATCGCGCCGACCGTCTGCGCCCTGATGGGCCTGCGCCCAGACCCCGCAATGACGGGGGAGTCACTTTTGCGACCGTAGCTCGCACGCGACCATTCCTGGGTCGAGTGGTAGGATCACTCCACCAGTCAAAGAGCGATTAGGAGGATTCATGAATCCAGTACTTGCCCTCGGACAGATCGTCGTCAGCATCTTTTTGGTCATCGCAATCCTGATGCAATCTCGTGGGGTAGGCCTCAGTTCGGCATTCGGTGGGGACTCCAGCGTTTATCGTTCGCGCCGCGGCGTTGAGCGCCAGCTACTCCGCTTTACGATTGCATTGATTATCCTGTTCGTCGGCTTCTCGGTGCTCGGCTACCTCCAGACGAACTAAGTCGGATCGCCCTGGTGCGCAAGCAACAGAGCACGCAACAGGGGTTCACCCGCAAGATTGTCGCGGCAATCTTCGCCGCCGCCGCACTTTTTGCAGGGGCCAGTCAAATCGGCCTTGTGGGCACCCAGGTCCCCGGGGCGGCGGTCCCGGGCGGAGAGCTCCCAGCGGGCGAGGGCGTGCTCACCTTTGGCGTCGTCGGGGTGCCCTCACGTCCAATCCCGCTGTTCGCTGAAACGGCTGCCGATCGGGCCGTTGTCGCCCTTACCTTTCGAGGCTTGACCCGTCTGGATCCAACTGGATGGCCCGAGCCCGACATCGCAACGGATTGGGCGGTCGCCGCTGACGGACTCTCGTGGACGATCAGGCTAGACCCATCCGCGCGCTGGCAAGACGGCTCTACGGTCACTGCAGCCGATGTGCTGACGACGATCTCGATCGCATCGGAACTTGGCATTGCGGGCGGCTATTGGCAGTCGATCACCGCGGAAGAGGGAGATGACGCTGGGACCGTTCGGTTGAGCGCCTCCCGTGCGTTGGCAAACCTTCCAACCATGCTCGGTTCGCTACCGCTCCTCTCCGCCACGCAGTTTGTTGGTCTGAATGCTGCGCAAATCCCTGATTCCAAAGCGGCGAAGATTCCGCAAGGGACGGGCCCATTTCAGATCACGAGCATCTCCTCTGGGGGCGCTGGTCTGGTTCGACGAAGCGACCTGCTGCCCAACGACCGGTCCGCACTTACGCGTGCGGGAACCTCAGTTGAGAAGATTGCCCTCTACTTCTTCCCCGATGCAGCATCCGCACTACGCGGGTGGAGCAACAGTTCCCTTGATCAACTTGTTGGCCTAGACATTGCCGATGCGCGGCAAGGCGCGGCGGCCCGGGGGGACACGATTGAACTTGGATCGACTGTCTTCTCGGGTATCGCCACAAATTTGCGACCTGGAAGCGTGCTTCGTGATCCTCGATTACGAGCTGGCCTCGTGGCGCTCCTTGACCCAGTTGCCATTACCACCGTGTTTGGCGGCTCGGCTGCGCGGACGCCCGTGTCGCCGCTTTCGTGGGGCTGGAGCCCCCTCCCTGACCCAGCGACGGGCGTTGACTATGCGACAAGCCTGTTCAAGGCGGTCAAATGGAAGAAGGGGGAGACCGGATGGTCACTTCCAGGAGGCGGAGCGGCAAGCCTCGAGATCTTGACGCTCCCAGCGTTGGCTCATCCCGTGGATGCTGCAGTCGCAGAGCAGGCGGCGGCCGCATGGACAGCATTCGGCATCCCAACCCGCGTGACGGAGCTCTCTCCCATCGATCTCACGAGCCGCTTAGCGTCGGGGTCGTTCCAACTTGCCGTTCTCAACGTTGATGTTGGGATTGATGTTGACCTGTACCCGCTCCTGGGGTCAGGGGCGGTCCTGACCGGTGGCAACGTTGCAGGAATCCAGCTCAAAGACCTTGATCAACTGCTCAACCGCGCTCGCCAGCCAGGTGATCGAGTGACCCGCACAGCGGCCCTTGCGGCGCTACAGAAATGGCTCGCCGAGACGAACTACATCTTGCCGATCCGCTTCCGCGCGGTCGAACTCTTGACCTCAAGCCGTGTCACCCAGGTGGCCCCAATGCTCGTTGACGAGCCTGAGAGCTACCTGCGGGCTGTGCTATCCTTCCGCCTCGCGACCCCCTAAGCGATTGGGGGGTTCGAACGGGTCGAGGTGGCGGAATTGGCAGACGCGCTGGCTTCAGGAGCCAGTGTCCGCAAGGACGTATGGGTTCAAGTCCCTTCCTCGATACCAGCACCTGTGCCCAGGTGGCGGAATTGGTATACGCGTACGTTTGAGGGGCGTATGACGCAAGTCATCCGGGTTCAAGTCCCGGTCTGGGCACCACATCGCTCCTGCTGACGGCCACGGGTCGCAGCCGCACCCGGGCGGTTAGCTCAGTTGGTAGAGCACCTCGTTTACACCGAGGGGGTCGGGGGTTCGAGCCCCTCACCGCCCACCAGCCTCTTGGAAACCCCCTCAAGAGCACCTCGTTGCGCCACTCGGCGGGGGAGGGTATCCTTGCCGCCGTTGGTGCGTACGCTCGCGTGGCTGCGGGCGTCGGGCCGAGATAGCTCAGTTGGTAGAGCACGCGCCTGAAGAGCGCGGTGTCGCCAGTTCGAATCTGGCTCTCGGCACCACTAAAGGTTGATCGGCGCGGAAGTGGCTCAGTTGGTAGAGCATCACATTGCCAATGTGAAGGTCGCGGGTTCGAGTCCCGTCTTCCGCTCCACTCCCTCCTTTGGGGATTCGAGGGGTCGTTGCCCCTTCGTCTAGTGGTAGGACAGCGGACTTTGGATCCGTGAACCGAGGTTCGAATCCTCGAGGGGCAGCCAGCACGCAATAGGGCGACGTACCCAAGTGGTCTAAGGGGGGGGTCTGCAAAACCCCTATTCGCCGGTTCGAATCCGGCCGTCGCCTCCACACTCACGCCATTGATGCCCCCCGCACCCCCTGCTACACTCACGGCTGCCTTTCGGCTCCGGCCCACTACGCAAGTTGCGTAGGGTGCACCGGGGCGAATCCATAGGAAGGAGTGGCCAATGCGCCGCTATGAGCTCATGTTGATTCTCCGTCCCGATGTGACGGAAGAGCGCACGAAGGCGATCTTCGAGCGCACCACCCGCTCCATCACCGAGCAGGGTGGAACAATCCTGAAGGACGTCGCCTGGGGCCGCCGCCGCATGGCCTACGAGATCGATCACGCCAAAGATGGCGTGTACCAGATCTATGTCTTTGAGGTTGCCGCATCGGCGATCGCGGAGATTGAGCGCGTGCTCCTGATTACTGAGGAGGTGCTCCGCCACCTCGTGATTCGCGACGAGCGCAAGGGTGCTGCAGCCCTACGCGATTTCAACCTCGATGGTGGTACGCCGGCGCAACTCGAACTCGATGCCGATGACACTGAGGGCGAAATCGCCGCCGCGGCCGCCGCAGCCGCAGCAGCTGACGGGGAGTAGCCCATGTCGTTCGCAAAGATCAGCATCATCGGAAACCTTGGTGCCGACCCAGAGCTCAAGTACACCGCCGATGGGAAGCCGCGCCTTGAGATGCGGGTTGCCACCAACGAGCGCCGCAAGGCTGCTGGCGGCGACTGGGAAGATAAGACGACCTGGTACCGCGTCATCATGTTTGGTGAGCGCTCAGTGAAACTGGCCGAATGGCTCCGCAAGGGTCGCAAGGTCTACGCCGAGGGTCGGCTGCAGGTCGACCTGTACGACTCGAAAGAGGGGGAGAAGCGCGTTGCGCTCGACATCCTCGCCAGCGAAGTCGTCGTCGTTGATCGAAACCCTGACGCTGATCCAAACGCACCTCGTGCGCCACGATCGTCTGCACCGAGCCAGGGCGCTCCAGAAGAGAGCAACCAGTCGGTGCCGAGCGATCTTGATGATCTTCCGTTTTAGACCCAACCACAGCGAATTGAGAGGAGCACACCATGCCTGAGGCACCAAAGCGATTCAAGAAGCGTGATGACAAGTTCGGTGCGGGGCGACGCCGCCGCGTCTGCTCGTTCTGCAGTGACAAGCAGGGGTACATTGACTACAAGGAGATCAATCGTCTCCGCCGTTACCTTTCGGACCGCGCCAAAATCGAGCCACGTCGCAAGACGGGCACGTGCGCCCAGCATCAGCGCGAAGTGACGGCTGCGCTCAAGCGCGCTCGCCAGATGGCGCTCTTGCCGTACGCACCTCAGCACCAGGGCTAGGTCTGGTAGGGCCCCGCACCATGGCGAAGAGCACCGGCCACGAGTACGACGGGATCACCGCCTATTTGGAGGGTGACTTCCGACCGCTCGCAGACGCCAAGGTGAGCGTGATGACGCATGCGTTCCTGTACGGCACGGCAACCTTTGAAGGGATTCGTGCCTACTGGAACGCAGACGATCAGCAGCTCTACGCGCTGAAGGTGACTGAGCACCTTGAGCGACTGCGCTCCTCCTGCAAGATCATGTTGATGGACCCGCTCCCAGATGTGCAGGAGCTGAAGGGGATCGTCGTAGAGCTCCTCAAGCGCAACGCGTTCAAGGAGGACGTCTACGTGCGACCGAGCGTCTACAAGAGCACCAAGGCGATCGGGGTGAAGCTGCACGGCCTGGAGAACGACCTCTACGTCATCTCTGTCCCGTTTGGCGACTACATCGACACCGCGACGGG
>Ga0214921_10004499_pt1 | contig 20465 bp, 20 predicted proteins | sample LL1505_MetaG_FD_177992 | JGI IMG/M metagenome (GOLD analysis project Ga0214921, IMG submission 177992) | Freshwater microbial communities from Lake Lanier, Atlanta, Georgia, United States - LL-1505 | ecosystem: Environmental > Aquatic > Freshwater > Lake | place: USA: Georgia | collected...
TTGAGGCAATATTGTCCTCGGCAGGAATTAACAACGCTTCTTTTGCTGGCATCAAGCCAAATCCAACAACTCACTTAATTGATGAGGCAGCCCGCGATGCAATCGCATTTGGTGCAGATTGCATCATTGCCTTAGGTGGTGGCTCTTCACTTGATTCTGCCAAAGGCATCGCACTAGTTGTTGCAAACCCTACTTTTTCTTCGGCCCGCTTTGACTACACAATCACTCCTGATAAGCCTGCTATCCCAATCATTGCGATCCCAACAACATCTGGCACTGGCAGTGAAACAAACAACTGGGGCGTCATCGATGATCCAATTCGCCAATGCAAGTTCTATGTTGGCGATGCCTCCACAACACCAGTAGCTGCAATCTTGGATCCAGAGCTAACTATTGGCTTGCCTCCTCGCCCAACTGCAGGCACCGGCATTGACGCACTTACCCATGCAATCGAATCATTAACCTCCAAGGGCCGCACACCAGTCTCTGCTGCCTATGCCCACGAGGCAATCAAACTGATCTCACATGCGCTACCAATTGCATTTAAAGATGGCAAAAACATTGATGCTAGAGGCGACATGTTGATGGGTGCTCACCTTGCCGGCCTTGCCCTGACCTTGTCTGGTCTGGGTTTAGTCCACGGAATTGCTCACTCTGTTTCTGCCACAGTGGGCGCAGCCCATGGTGAAGCACTAGCAACAGTGTTACCTGAAGTTATGCAATTTAACTCAACTGTTTCAGCCGATGTCTATGCCACCGTTGGCAATGACATGGGGGTGAGTGCAAACTCTGCAACAGCTATTGAGGCAGTACGTGATCTGTCAGATCAGATTCAAATCAGAAACCCACTGTCCTTCTATGGCGTTAAGCAAGAGATGATGGAAGGTATTGCTGAGAAGGTGATTGCAGATAGCGTGACATCTAATAACCCGATCATGCCAAGCAAGCCTGAAGTCTTAGGAATTCTTTCTTCTCGCCTGTAATCTCACACCATGCCAAAAGATCCATCTCGTGAAGCTCACTTCCCCGCCATTGAAAAGAAATACGGCGAGAAGATGGCCTACTGGTTTAAGGTCATGGCAAAACTTGAGGGCAAGAAATACCCAGAACAAATAGCTCACCTAAGGGAAAACTACGGTTTTTCCCAAGCCCATGCCAACGCTCTTGTCATGTATTCCAGAGGCTCTGAAAGCTCTAAACGATTTAATTCGCCAACTGAGTTTTATAAATCAGTAAGTCCCCAGCAAGCCAAAACCATGAAGGCGATCTTTAAAGCGATCACCACAAAGTATCCAGAACTAGAACTAGTCATCGCCTGGAACCAGCCCATGGTCAAACTAGATAAGCACTACATCTTTGGTGCTTCAGCCTCTACTAAGCACGTGCTGATCGCACCTTGGGATCAAAAGGTATTAAAAGAGTTTGCACCTAAATTTAAAGAGGGCAACGCTCTAAAGAAAACTATTCAGTTGCCCAATGACTGGGAAGTAGATGCCAAGTTGATCCAGGCTGTTATTAAAGCCAGCCTGGCCAACCTGACATAATCAATTTCGAGTTAGGACTCGAAGTCCCCGCCTCTACCAGTCAACTTTTTCTTGCTCTTTACTGGTCGCTCGAAAGCGACCAGTAAAGCGGCAACGATCATGACGAAAACGCCAATGACAATAAATTTTTCCAAGAAACTAGCCCAACACTGCCCATGTGACGAGTGCGAAGACAGCCAAGCCCAAACCAACGATTGCAATTGCTGTCAGTGATAGCAGGTGACGTGATGCTGCAATCTTCTTTGTTAGCTCAGATGGCTTAGCAATACGTGTTAGGTCAACTAGTAGCGCCTCAGCCTCGCGGATTGTTGCGTACTGAGAAATGATTGCCAAAATGCCTGTCACAGCTGCCACGCCAATTACTAAGTACTTGGTCGCATCTGTTGCTGTTTCAAACTTGCCAAATGCTGCCAATACAAAGATGCCGATAAGCATAAAGTTTGGTGCCTTTTGAGCGTTGATGACCTGTGTGCGCTTGATGTTCCAAAGTTCTAATAAGCCTTTTTCATCCATGTGGTTCTCTCCTTAAGCGGTTCGTCCCTTATAGGACTTGGCTCAAGGGTAGGTCACGTATGTGAACTCTGCATGGCCATTCTGTAACGACTCACTTAGAATCACCCAATGTCACGCGTAGCCAAGGTCAAAAACGGGTTTGCCCCTAAGACCTGTGTCCGCTGTGGTCTTGAATTTGAATGGCGCAAGAAGTGGGCCAAAAACTGGGATGACGTGAAGTACTGCAGTGATCGATGCCGTGAGAACAAATGAAGCGCATCCTTTTAATCCCCTTTGATCACCTCCACCGCAACTACGGCGCACTCAAAGCTGCCAGCCCTAAAGAAGATGTCATTGCTTTTGTGGAAAGTGCCCGCATGACCACAGGGCGCAACTGGCACAAAGAAAGATTATTCTTTTTAATCTCAAGTGCCAGACACTTTGCCGCAAGTCTTGAAAAAGAGGGCTTCACCGTTGAATACGTAAAAGCTGCAACCACTATTGATGGCTTAAACACCATCACCAAAAAACATAAGAAGCTGCCCATCACAGCTGCTGAGCCATCCTCCATTAGACAGTACCAACAGTTAAAAGATCACGGTGTTGAATTTATAGACAATGACTTCTTCTTAACCCCACGCCCTTTATTTGCCCAATGGGCATCAGAACAAAAGTCTTACCTGATGGAAAACTTCTATCGAAAGCAACGCACCCGCTTAAACATCCTGATGGAGGGCAAAGTTCCAGTTGGTGGTGCCTGGAACTTTGATAAAGACAATCGCTTGCCGCCACCAAAAAAGTATGAGGGCCCCTCATATTTAGAACACAAGCGCGATGAGATTGATCTAGCAGTTGCAAAAGAGTTAGGCCACACCCCAACAACCACCTGGGCCACCACCCGCAAAGGCGCACTTGCGCAGTTAACTAATTTTATTGATAACCATTTTGCCGACTTTGGCCCACTAGAAGATGCCATGACGACAGATAACTGGGCGCTGCATCACTCTCTGTTATCTCCATATTTAAACAACGGTCTGCTCCATCCAACAGAGGTCATCCACGCAGCCATGAAGGCTTTTAACACCGGTGACATCCCGATTGAATCTGCAGAAGGATTTATTAGACAACTCATTGGCTGGCGCGAGTATGTCAACGGTATGTACTGGTTTTTAGGTCCTGATTACCGCAACAACAATCAACTAAAGGCCACTGTAAAGCTACTGCCGCTCTTTACAGACCCGAACGCAACCCAAATGAACTGCATGAAGCAAACAGTTACTGACATTAACAATCGCGCTTGGGTCCACCACATCCCGCGCCTGATGCTGCTTTCTAACTTGGCACTTGTTACCGGCACTAACCCACAAGCATTTCTAGATTGGATGAGAGAAGTATTTATTGATGCCACTGAATGGGTAATGGTTCCCAACGTTATTGGCATGGGCGTGCACGCAGATGGCGGCAGGATGATGACAAAGCCCTATGCCGCAGGTGGTGCCTACATCTCCCGGATGTCTAACTACTGCAAGCCCTGTGTCTATGACCCAAAACTGCGCACAGGAGATACTGCTTGTCCATTCACAACCCTCTACTGGGATTTTCTTGATCGTCACAAAGAGACCTTTGCGAAAAACCACCGCATGAGCCAACAGGTATTTGGACTTAACAGATTGAGTGATCTGCCTGAATTAAAGGAGAGAGCGAAAGAAGTAATTGCAGGGTTACAAAAAGGAAAGATCTAAAGAGTTGGTATAACTATCTCGTTGTACTGCAAAAACCCTGGCTTAAAGGGCGGATCAAAGCGACAGATCCTTGTCTCATTAGATAAGGCAATATTTTCTTTAGCAGCCAAAGCACGTAGCTCTGCTACTTTTTTCTTCATTACATCTTCATTGGCTCTACCTCTAAAAGAGGCTGCAACACAGCTCTCAGCCTCTAACTGACGCAACACAACCCGTGGATCATTGGGATCAGGCATATCCGCCTTAGTGCTACCTGCTGGCATAACAAAGGAAACAAACCACTCATCATCGGTAGACTTATCAGCTCTTTGCGCACTGATAACTGGTGCGGTCATTGCAATTTTTTCTGATCGCTTATTGCCTTGAGAGATATATCCAAACAACGATCTAAAGGCCACGCTGCCAGCAGATGAGTAATCAGCTGAAACTTTAACCTCAGCTATTGAGCACGGTAGATACTCACGAAGCTCAAAGCCGTTATAGGTTTTAATAACTTTGAACTCTTGTCTCTGGGTCATGGCTTAACCCTAGATCTCCACGCACTCCAGGCACCAGTACTACCCAACGCCCACATCACCAACAACGGCTGAAAGAACAATCTGATCAATCGTGCTCTATCGCTATTTAAGCCAAAGGCATCAACCCCGTTAACATACTGAGAGATATTTCCCCAAAAGATTGCCGCAAAGAAGGCTGCAACTATCCAACCCAACTGCACTCTGTATTTCCACAACGCTATTAACCCAACACCCAGTGCGATCTCAACCACCCCAGATGCCAAGACAACAAAGTCTGCATAATCTTTTAACAACGTTGGCACCTGTGCCTGAAACTCTTGCCGACTAGTTGTTAAATGCCCAACACCGGCATAGGCCAGTGCAAACCCCAAGACCATCTGAGGAAGCCTTGTAACAATTTTCATGTCGCTAGTTAACACCACTTTTCTTGGCTCGGCCTTTAGCCCTTAACGCTGCCCTGGACCAATCCATCAGTGAATTTACGTTGGAAAACAAAAAACAATAGAAGGACGGGAAGAATTACCATGACACCTACAGCGCTCGTCAAAGTCCAGTCGTTACCAAACGTCTGTTGAAAAGCAAAGAAGCTTGTGGCTATTGGCAATTTTTCCTCATCATTAATGAGAATGAATGCGACTTGGAATTCATTCCATACATTGAGTGCAACAACTAGTCCAACCGTCAAGAAACTTGACCATGAAATTGGAAGGAGTACTTTGGTCAAAACTTTCATCTTGGAGGCACCGTCCATAATTGCCGCCTCTTCAATCTCGCGGGGAATTCTCACTAAAAAACTTCTCAGAAGGAATATTGCGAAAGGAGAATTGAGCGCGACGTATAGCAAGATAAGCCCAAAGTAGTTATTCAATAAACCAACTTGCCGCCATAAAAAGAACAACGGGACTATGTACAACCACAGAGGCAAAGTCGACATCACAAGCATATAAACCATAACCCCGTTGCTACCTCTTGGCTTAAGACGTGCCAGGCTATAGGCCGCTAAACCACCAAGAATTAAAACAATAGCTACTGTTGCAAATACTAAAAACATTGAGTTTGTTGCATGGCGTGCAAAATTACTTGTCTCAAAAGCAGTTTTATAGTTTGACCACATAAACTCTTTCGGAAGCCCTGTTGGATTTAGACCTAGATCTTGTCTTGATTTGAGCGAATTCATAATCAAGACAGCGATTGGATAAATCGCAAACAAGCTCAAGAAGATTAAGGGAATATTCAAAACCGAAGGGCGTGATTTCAACTTCGTCATTAGATTTCCCACCCTCTCTTGCGCAAGATCGCAAAGGAAACCAATGATGCGCTTGCAAAAAAGGCCATTCCAAGACCCTGCAAGGTTGCGTACCCTGCTTCAAAGTCACCAAATGCTGTTCGGTATACCAACGTTCCAAGCACTTCCGTGGAACCGGCTGGACCTCCTCTTGTAAGAACCCAAACATAATCGAAGACCAGGAAGGACCAAATGCCCACCATCATGAGCATAAAAACTAGAGTTGGACGGATACCAGGCAAGGCTACATAGCGAAATCTTTGAAATTCATTTGCACCGTCAAGTTCGGCAGATTCGTATAGTTCGCGTGGAACGTTCTGTAATGCGACAAGAAAAAGTATTGTCAAAAATCCCCAGAAATGCCAATTATCGATAAAGGCGATGGACCACAGCGCTGTTTTTGCAGTTCCCAAAAGTGCTTTATCAAAACCAGGAACACCAATCCTGTCTAAAAATCCAGTAAATCCACTACTTGGATTTAATAGAAATCCCCATAAGGCTCCAACAATTACGCTTGGAAGAATGTAAGGCAAAAATAGAGATACGCGGTAGAACATGACACCGCGCTTAATCTGACTCAATCCATATGCTGCAGAGAGTGACATTACAAATGGGATGGTGAGAAAGAATGCTAACCATCGAATATTGTTTTTGAGAGCAGATATGAAATTGTCGTCATCAAATAACAGTCTCTTGATATTTGTGAGTCCTGTGAAGTGAGGAACGCCAACTCCGCTCCAGTCAGTCATACTTAAATAAATAGTAGACATAGCCGGAAGAGCTACGACGAATAGATGTATGACAAGAATTGGAAATATAAAGAGCCATGATCCAAGATTCTTCTTTAGAACATTATTAGACAATTTATCTCCTATTTTAGAAGAGTACACCTGGGAAGTTTCTCCCAGGTGTACTCATTGTTACCCCTTATAACTATTTTCTAGCAGGGATTGGCGGTACATCTCCTGCTTTGAATTCAGTTTGGAACAGTTTGTCCATGCCTGCCAAATACTCTTCAGGAGTCATGTTCTTGTTCCATACTTTTTCGATCTCATTGATGATGTATTGCTCTGTTTTTGGTGGCCAGAATGCCCACGTCAAGTAACCGAAGTTACCTGATTTAGCAGCAACATCCATCTTCACAAGGAAATCAATCTGTCGAGGATCAATACCCTTTAGCTCTTTGGCAGTAATTGCAATAGGTGCTGGTGCAATTCCACACTTAGTGGCCAAGGCTCCTTGTGTCTTCTTGTCGAACATGTAAGCCAATGCCTTGGCTGCTCCATCTTGATTCTTGCTATTTTTGTTAATAGCCCAAGATGATCCGACTCCGATTGAGTAGATACTCTTTCCATTTTTGGTTGGGAATGAGCCCCAAGACCAATCATTTCCAGTGTCCTTGAAGTACTGGCTTGCAGAACCAAAGCGCCAGCTACCTTCCATGTTCATGACTGCTTTACCAGTTCCCCAGTTGGCTAAAAACTCATCGAACTTGAGAGTGTAGAAACGATCTACACCTCCTGAGAGATGACCCTTTTGTTGCCAATCAGTAATTAGATTTACAGCCTCTAAGAACGCTGGATCAGTCCATGACTTCTTTCCTGTCAGAGCTGCATAAACAGCGTCAGGGCCTGCAACTGCATTAAATAGAGCGCTTATGAACCATTCATTAACGCCTTTCCATTCCACGTTTCCACCAGTAAATGGATTGAGGCCAGCAGACTTAATTGCATTTACAGTAGTTTGTAATTCAGCAATAGTTGTAGGTTGCTTTAGCTTTAATTTATCCATCACAGTTTTGTTGTAGAACATGACCATAGCTTCAGTTTCTGCTTGAAGACTATAAACTTTGCCCTTATAAGATCCTAATGAAAGTGACCAAGGAGCAAAAGATTTATCCCAGCCATATTGCTTGGAGTATTTGGCAAGGTCAACAATCTGACCCGCCTTTGCATACTTTAAAGTCACGCTTGGTCCAGCAGAATAAATGAGGTCCGGACCACCGCCAGAGGCGATTGCGGTCTGATCCTTAATGTCTGAACCCGTGCTATTTGTAATCTTGAATTTAAACTTTGGATCTTTCCAATCTGCTGTGACAAATTTTGCCCAACACACTTGATCAACTCCGGTTCCCATTGAAACAGTGATATTCACTGGTGCAGCTGAAGCTTGATTCGCAAATACGATCGAAGTTAATGAGAATGACAGAGCTACGAGCCCGGCCAGATATTTAGTTTTCTTGCTGTTCACTATCGATACCCCTTTCAGAGATCCATTTCTTCGTTGACAAATGTAATCGATTACATTATTGTGATGTAAACTACAGCAAAGCATGATTTAGTCAATAGGGGGCACGGATGAAAATTCAGGACTTTATTGCGGCGGGAGTACTTCCCCAAGCCATAGAAAACAGTGGAGCTAGCTCAGCCGAGATGCGCATCGCAACGGCTCTTTTGGCCTTTGCCGGCGGCGATGCGATCGGCGTGGAGTATGAAATGCACGATGCACCACCTGTTCAAATTGAACGCATGGGCACCCGTGACGATTGGCCATGGGGAGGGGTGAGCGATGACACCCTATTAAGTCTGATCACAATAGAAACTTTTGCAAACTCAACCTTGGCTGATGCCAAAGCAAACTTCTTAAGGGATTTAAAGGCAGCGGTGCCTAATTTGCGCGGACTTGGGCCAACAACTCGTTTTGCACTTGGAATCCCAATGGAACCAAAATTAATGGCCATGGTTGGAAACACCAATGGCGGTCTGATGAGAACCTCAATGATTGGACTTGCCTATCCCGCCTCCAAAGCCAAAGAGCGAAGAGCAATGGTCTTTGAACTGGCAACAGCCACTCACCACAACCTAGTTGCAGCATATGCAGGAGTTCTTGCATCAGCTTTGTTTAGCGAAGCTCTTGAAAGCAATCCTCGCTCAAACTTTGAAGTACTGAAGGCAGAAGTTGCCGCAATCCCAGATCTTCCTAGTGACTTTCCAGAGTTCATTAAAAATTATGATTCGTGGCAGCCACCAAAGGATGGAATCACTCTGGATTCACTGGAAACTCTTCGAGCCGTCACCTGGGTTATTGATCGTGCCAAAGATTGCTTAGATGCTTACCGCCTCTCATGCGAACTAAAAGGTGACACCGACACTGTCGCTGCCCAAGCAGGAGCCCTCATGTGTGCTCAAAAAATTGAAAGTGCTGACTTCTATAACATCCCTTGGCTAAAAGAAGTTTCATGGAGCGAGATCAAGACCATGAAAACTGCATATGAGACTTTAGCTTCGAGCAGAATGAAGTAGGTCTGTAGTATTTTTCATCTAATTGGGAAGTTGAGGTGATTTGTAGATGCGTAAAGTATGGGTCATCGGCCATGTCGCCGAAGATGTAGTTCTCAAGCTTAATACAGAGATAGTTGTCGGTAACTTCCACCTACCCACCGAGGCAATTAATCGGTGCGGTGGAAGTACTTCAAATATTGCGATAGGCATCGCTTCAGGACCCATTGAAACAGGCTTCATCACCTATCTTGGAAATGACGACGCAGCAAAGTTAGTTGAGCCAGTTTTGCAAAGCAGCGGCTTCAATCCCCTGCTGATAACTAGAGGCGAGCAAGGAACCCCCCGTTGTCTAGTGATAGTCGATAAATCCGGTGAGCGAACACTGATGTTGCTGAGTAAGCCAATCAAGGATCATGGCGGACTTACATTCAGGAACTCTGGAATTAAGCCCGGAGATATTGCTTTGTTCACGCACTGGTATGAAGAGTGGCGAGAAGAAATGGAGTACGTCCGCGAGCTAGGATGCACAATTGTTATTGGATTAGGCGCACTAAATGCTGATCCAAAAGTGTCAGCTGACATCGCAATCGGCTCCATTGCAGATATTCCTAAGGAACTACCCTTTGAAGAGTATCTAGATCGCTTCCCATTAATTGTTGTCACACGAGGTCTTACTGGTTCAACAATCTATAGCAAGTCAGGAAAAGTTCATCAAGATGCTTTTCCAGTACAGACAATTGATACAACAGGTGCAGGAGATTCATTCTTAGCAGGATTTCTCACAGGCTATGCCCTAGGCATCACGCCAGGAAAGGTGCTGCTTGAGATAGGAGCACGGTGGGCCAGTTTGATGGTTACGATCGATGCATCAATCCCACCTAATTTTTATGAGATTGAAGGAATCCAAGAAATAATTGATAAGGCTTTAGAAGAATCCAAATAGAGAATTTGGCAATTGATAGGCTGAGACCACGATGAAGAGTGCCAAATCAACTATCGCCGACGTTGCCTTGCACGCTGGTGTGTCCACAGCAACGGTTTCTAGAGTAATCAACAACTCCCCCTGCTCTGGAAACACACGCCTGCGAGTACTAAGGTCCATCAAGGAGCTTGGCTACAAAGTAAACACAGATGGGCAAGCACTGCGCTCACGAAAGACCAACAGAATCCTTTTAAGTTTGGCCAATATTTCAAACCCTTTCTATACGACTCTGGCTGAAACCATTGAAAATGCGATCAGCAAGAGCGGCTACCACATCTTGCTCAGCGCATCGGCAAACAATGAAGAAGAGATTCAAGAGCAAATTGAAAAAGCTGGCTCAGGCTTCGTCGATGGATTTATCTTTGGCCCTATTACCTTTTCTCCGACCACAGTGGACAAGCTAAAGAAATTGACCATCCCAACAGTCCTTATTGGTCCCCACATTCGGGGCACCAAGATTGACTCTGTTGGCACCAATGAATACCACGGCATGAAAGAAGCCATTTTATATCTTCGTACCAAGGGCAAAAAGAGATTTCTCCTGTTTAACGGTCCCCTCGATTCAATCCCGGGCCTGAACCGAAATAATTGCTTCTTAAAAATCATGTCGGAAATTAATGAAAAATCCGTCAAATTTGATGTTGTGAACACCTCTAGCTTTACATTTGACCAAGCAAATATTGAAATTCGAAAATTAGTCACAATTTTTAATTTTGACGCAATTATCTGTGGAAATGATTTGATGGCAGCTGCGGTAATCAACTACCTGCGAGAAGAGAACCGAGCTATTCCTGAGGAAACAGCGGTGCTAGGACTAGATAATGATGATTTCTGCTCGTATGTCTATCCAAAGATCTCAAGTATCGATATCAATATCCCTGAGCAGGGAGAAGCGGCAGCAAAGGCGCTCTTATCTAGAATACAAAACCCAAAGCAAAAGTACTCAGAGCACCTAACGGTTTCTAGATTTATACCCCGTCAATCCACCTAAAGGGAAATTAGTTGTTTCTCACATACTCAGCTGCATGAGGAAAACCATTTGCTTCTAACTTCTCAGCCAACTCTGCCTTAACAGCCTTTACGACCTTATGTGTTCCGTCGCAGTTCTTCTCTTCATCTCTGGTGTATGTGCAAGTACAAGCGCCCATGGTTTCTCTCTTTTCTTGGCTAGGTTGGCGAAATCGTATAGGGCGCTGAGCCTTTGCGCTGGACAAAAGCCTGCCCAACCCTAGATATTCATATTCACCGACCTTAAACTCCCTGCATGCACACAAGCTATGAACAACGCCTTGAGTTTCTTCAGCAATTTAGTGATGGCTTGGAGCTCTTTTCTGAAAAACACCCCCATGCAAAAATCGCACAGGGTGATGGCTGGAGAATTTGTAGTAGCAATTCACAATTTGCGATGTTTAATAACGCATTGCTCCACACATCACGCAAAGAAGCAGTTACTGAGTTAATCGCAACCATTGAAGCTAACCAGGCTCCTGCTGGTATTCGTTTAGCAGGACCTGCGATCGTCCACACAACCGCCTTAGCCGAACTCGGATACACAAACCATGGCGGTTTTCCTTTTATGCTCTGGAGCGCAGACACATCCGTTGATGGTTTCAAACTCCGCGAGGGACTAAGTGTCAGACGGCTTGTCCCATCAGATAGTGAAGTAATGAACACAATTTATGCTGATGTGTACACAATGAGTGATGCAGCTATTACAGACTATAAGACTTTCCAATTTGCCTCTGATCAAGACCACACCTATGGCCTCTTTAAAGATGGTGAGATGGTTTCTCTAGTAACAGCAGTTATCTATAAAGACACCGTGGGCATCTGGAACATGGGCACGCCAACTATCCATCAGAAAAAAGGTTATGGCTCTGAATTACTCAAATATGTCATGAAGGCTCATAAAGATATGGGTGGAAAAAACTTCTTCCTATTTGCAACAGCCGCGGGCAAGTTCCTCTATGACAAGTGCGGTTGGATCACCCTTGATTACCTGCCCTATCTATCAAAGGTCACCAAGAAGTAATCATGACCGAGCAGATAGACCAGTTCTTCCGCCCTGATGGCACCTTAATCAGCATTCCCGTTAAACCAGCCAAGAAGATCGCAGTCCTTCAGCACATCGTCTCTGAACTCTCCCCTGATACCAAGTACCCAGAGAAGGAACTCAACCTCATCATTGCCAAGTACCACGCAGACACAGCTGCACTACGCAGGCACATGATCGAGTACGGGATCCTGGAGAGGGATGGGGAGAGTGTTTATTGGGTAGTCCGTTAACTCTTGATCATCGGGTCGGGGGTTCGAGTCCCTTACCTTCCTTGTTGAGCCTGATGGCCCTACAGTTTGGCCATGAGCGTTGAAGGAATAGTTGCACCCATCTTGCCCCTTAAGGACTATCTAACGGGAAAGAACCAAATACAGGCAGATCCGCATAAGTCCACCCCTGGACGCCTCTTGGTAGTACCTCCTTGGCAGCGTGAGTATGTATGGACTCCCTCAGATTCAGGTGAAGTTGGAATTCTTCTTGACGACCTTCGTGATTTTGTATCAGGCAAAGATGATGACTACCTCATGGGATCAATCTTGCTCAGCAAGGGGGCCAAGGAGGATCACGAGCGCCTTCTTATAGATGGCCAACAGAGAACTCTCACATATTCGATCTTGATCATGTGCGTCTTAAAGCATGTTCAAAACTCTCACCAATTGATTCTTAAAGGTAATGACCAAGAACAGCAGAGAACTCTCGTTGATATGCGTTCATGTGTTTCCAATGATGACGCTATGTACATACCAAGGGTTTCAATGCCTCATAGCAAGGCTAATGACATGCTTCAATCAATTTTTGCTTGGAGCAAAGTGGCAGATGGTGAAGCCTCTGACATTTTTACAGAGGAAAAAGATCACTGGACTCAGACTCAAAGAAATTTAATTGATGTAGCAACTTGGATCTATGAAAAGAAATTGAAGTCCGAAAGTTGGCTACCAAATTCTGAACTACTAACACACATGCGAAAGATTTTAGACAAAGTTAAGTTCTTGCAAATAACGCTCTCAAGCCAGCAAGAAGCAATTGCTATATTTGACCGAATCAATTCTCGTGGAGCACTTCTTGATAGCGGAGATTTAATCAAGAATAGAATCTTCCAGACTGTTGAAAGTGATGAAGATTTCCTTGCCATATCTCAATCTTGGATGCAGATGAATGAATCTCTTGCAAAGTGTTCACTGAAGCGTATGCGAGAGCCTAAATTCCTTCTTCGTGCAATGGCTCTTTCAGATCAGGCTCTAAAAGAACATATGGAAGAGGAAGTTGACCAGCCAGAAACCAAATATACGGCACCTAAAATCACTTATGAGAAGTTAACTACTTACTGGGGAGAAAGATTGGATCCAAAAGCCTCTCACTCCCATTCTGTCAAGAAGATAAGTCCCTTTGATTTTGCAGATGATTTGGTCAGTGCAAGCCAATGGTTACATGCATTAAGCGTTGAACAGACTGCCAAGATGAAGCCACTTGATGAACTCTACTTCTCTCGTTATTTGAATTCAGTCCAGCACTACCCAATGCTGCTTGCAGGCAGAAACTTTGAAGATTTTGATGCGCTCGCACACTTAACAAGGCAAGTTCATAATCGGACAGCATTTTATTTGCTTTCTGAAGAGAGAACTCAAGACTTTGAGTCACTCGTACCAACTTGGACTGGGTTAATTACCAAACTGGGATCCAGGGCTACAAAAGCACAACTTGATGAGATCTATGAAGATGTAAAGGTGAAGCCTGAAGCAATTGATGCCCTAATTGAACAAATGCGAAACTGGAGTTACAAGTCTTCTGACAAGAAGAAAATTCGTGCTGTTCTTTCACAACTCACCAGGATAGTTGATGTTGCTGGGGGCAAAGAGGATAAGGATTCACCAATCTCCTACTTCAGTACAAAGAAAGATGAAAACAAAGAATCTTGGGACATTGAACATGTTCAGCCAAGCAAGGGTGCGGCAAAAGATTCTGAAGTTCACAAAATTGGAAATCTCGTGTTGCTAAAGGCTGATCACAACAGTCTTAAAAGAGCAGACTCGCCAGCCAAAAAATCAGATGTTTACAAAGGTAGTCATCTTCTACTAACGCAAAGCCTTGTGGGAATCACTATTGATAAAGAACGAAAAAAGGCTGAAGATTTCTTCAAGTTGGCTGGATTTGCTGGTGCAGGTTGGGATGTACCAACTTGGGATTCTTCATCAATCAAATCACGAGAGAATCTCTATGCGGCACTCCTTAAGTACCACCTGACTACTTTGAACTAACTAAGGCTGACCGAACATGAATCCAATTGAACCAAGTGAGCACTTGCTCGCAAGGCTCAATGAGAGACTAACTGATCGTGAACTTCTCATAATGAGGATGAGACTTGGATTCACAAGTGAAGCCTCAATGACTCTGCAGCAAATTGGTACAGCCTTGAATTTGACCAGAGAAAGAGTTAGACAAATACAGCATCAAGCCCTTTTGAAAATGGCTGATCCTCAATTAAATGCTGCACTCCTTGTGGATTCATTAGTCGCACCTGATCAAAAGCCCAAATTTTTTGGCAAAAGCCGACTGTCTCTCAAAACAAATGCAGCACTTAAGTTGGCCGTCGAACAGAAATTGGCAGTAAGTGATCTTGAACAAATTACCGTTTACTTCAAGATTGCCGTTATGGGGCAGGATCCAGTAAGCAAAGAGTTTTTCACTTCAGATAGACATAAATTGATCGCCACTTGGGCAAGGCAAGATGGTGAAACTACAATTTTTCTTGATGATGACAGCGTGATCATTGCGAGTTGGAATACTCGTGACATCAAGACAATTCAGTGGCCAAGTGGACAACAAGTACCACCAACTAATACTGCTTTTGCAAATCGGATGGAAGAGATAAAAAGTCGATTTCCTCGTGCGTGGTCTAAATGGTCATATGAGGAAGATCAAAAATTAATCAAAGAATTTAAATCTGGAATGAAGATACGAGACCTTTGCGAGTCTCACGGACGGGCAAGAGGCGGAATAATTTCTCGTCTTAGGAGACTTGAGCTAATTTCTTATGACGAATCAGGCACAAGTCTTTGATTAGAAAGCGATCAACTATTTAGAAAATTCAGAATTTTCATGCAAGGTTATAAGAAGTTCGGCGTAATCAGGAATAACTGACTGATTGAGGCGTTTCATCAAATCTTTGGGATGCTTCACATTTTCTTGGGCAGCACCAGCGTTTTGTTTGTAAACCTTATTGATTTTCTCCGACTTTTCTAACGCCGCAACAATTTTAGGGTCTACTTCGAAATCCAGCAGCGGCAAACTGGTTATAGTTTCAAGTGAAAGTGTCATTCCACCGTCACGTACTCGCCACCACCAATACATAAAGGAACTATTAATCAACAGGTATGCATAATCTCTATCTTCTGAGGATCTGAAGTACAAAGTCTTCTGCGATGCCCTCTGGACCGGCTTTTTTAGTGCTGGAATAAAATATCGAGGTGCTGAGGGAACATGCAACGAATATTTTGTGGTTTTAGAACTACACATGTCACCTAAAGTCCCAAAATCTTTGACCCACATATAAAGTTTCTTGTAATCTTTGCTGACTTTTGGAAAGTAAGAATCTGTTAACGGGACATCGGAAAGAAATTTTTCCAAACTCTTAAACAAGGTTTCACGCTCGCTCGAGCGCCAGCGAATCAAAGAAGTAATCCGTCGCTTACCTTTGCCTTCACGTGCAATTACTATTGATGCGCGAATACTATTTGCCTGGTTGGAATTTTTACTACCAAATTTGATACCTTTAAAAATATTGGCTGGGACATTATCGAAGGTATAAATCGTGAGATTTTCAAAATTGTCGAGTAAAAGTTTCCGTAGCGATGCGAATTTACCCGCATTTGTAAATGACTGTGGAGTAATACTTATGAACCCTCTACTGGTCTTAATGATGTTTTCTAAGAAGTATGCGTAGAGGTCTCCAGCCTTTGCGGTCTCAAAACGTCCATCAATATCGGTAGCCAAATAAGGTGGATTCACGATCACAAAATCATGGGCAGGTATTTTTGACAATTGTGTAGTTGTTTCGAATAATTCAAGAGATCCACTGTCCGCTACCGACAGAAAATCAAAGGAAACAAAATTCGTCTCTATTTCCTCGAATAAGCGTTTTCTCTTTTTCTGGAAAGAAACTGTAAAAAGAGTCCTGGCAATGAGAAGTGCAAGTTCATCCCTATCTGAAAGAATCATTCTATTGAACAAGAAATCCTCTGGATTTTCTTGAATTGCCGTTAAATGCCATGAAAGATTTCCAATTCCAGAGCAGGGATCAAGCCAGACGCCGTCACCAAAAGCCTGTGATTGTTCCGCCATATAGATTGCCACATCATCCGGGGTAAAGAACTGGCCGTTCGACTTTCGAGACTCGGAATCTGCGATGGCAACTGAATACTCGTAGAGCACGCTTACATCGCCAATTGATAAATCAGCAATCAAATCGGACTCACGTTTCTTTATCCCCTTAAATTTGGGGTTACTCAAGATGTATTCGAATTGACTCTTATCCGACAAGTGAGTGACCAATATACGTAGCCAAGTCTTTCTTAAGCCAAACTCCTTGAGTTCCGCTTCAAGCGCCTTGGCGTTGAAGTCATAAATTCCCGCCATTAAATCCACTCCGAATAAAACTTTTGAATCTCTTTGATGTCTAGGCTCTCAAATTTCATTTTCGCGGTGATGCTTGGATTCAATTGGCGAATTGCGTCCACAGAGAACCGGGCATAATTCCCCTCTATTGTGACTTCCTTTTTTCGAACAAAAAAGAATGGGTCAATTTTATATCTTGAAATGTTGCTATTTCCACGTGCCTTAGAAGTCTTTAAAGCAGATATAGGCATAGTAACAACATCATTTTTGTAAGTAGCCCCTAAATCAAGCAAAACTTTCCGCAAATGATTCGGTGTCCAAACTTTGTAAGAGTTTCTTCCAGATGGTCGAATCTCACCTTCCAATTTTGCCCATAAAGCAACATGATTAGAAGGCAACATGACTAATCTTCCCTTCTTGTCTTCGGTACAAATTACATGAGCATATTTCTTGCCGGCGTAGTTTTCAGTAACAGCCTTTTCTAAACTTTCAGTTGAAAAATTACTCACATTATTTCCTATATGTTCGAAGACATTTAGTCCTTGCCTTAATTGTTCATCCAACATTCCTTTGAATTGTGGATATTCCTCTTCGAATTCTGGGGAAGTGACAATAAAGCCGTTTTCTGTGTACTTTGGTAGATCGGGTTCTGAAGTACGGGCATATGGCTCTTTCAACTCAATCATTGCAAAACCTTCATCAAATCCCGTTTTAAGGGCACAGTCGACAGCTCCTGCTCCACCAGCTTGGTAAAGAACCTCATTTCCGCTTGGACTTGAATATGAATATCTAACCGTCAATTTAGGTACTTTGCCCAAATCTTCATCACTGCCAGGGAGATCGATTTTGAGATTTTCAAGAAAGTGCTCAAATTTAGACAAATTAAATTTTGCAGCCAGAGCCTGCGCATAGACACATTCGCTGAAAACTGCAGGTTGTATATTCTGATCTTGGGTTAAGGCCTTTTCCATTTCGAAATAGAGAGCAGGTACCACTTTCTCTAAATGAGAAATATTTTCTATATCCCTATTCTTCACGAAATCGTCCCATATATTCTTGCGCTCAGCTTTGTTCAGACTAATTCTTAATTCAGGAGTTTCATAAAAATATCTCATAAGCTTTATTTGCAAATCAGTCAAAATCATAGGGTCAGACATAAACGTATATCCCCCTCATTCTTTTGACATTGACATTCTGCGATAAATCTTTTTGGTTTAAGTTGATTCTATCTGGCCGAGCCTCACATAGAGCTTGGCTTTGCATTGACTTAAGTAGATTTATACGTAAGTCAGTCCTAACTCTTAATCACCACCTCCACCACCCCTTCCGGCGTCGCACTCTCCCCCAACTCCACATTCACATTGGTGGGTATGCCATTAATCTGGGCAGCAGACAGGATTGAGAGTTGGGCTGCTATCTCAGTCATCCAGTAGAAGGCGCTAGGACCTGCACGATCAAGAATGTGCTGGGCTTGGTTGATGCGAGCAGTTGAGAACTTTTCTGCATCGTTTTTATCATCATTGATGACATCTAGGAGATAGCGCTTGATCTCTAGTGAGATGGCTGTTGAGTCAGAGGAGTCTTGGATTAAGTCCTTGAGCTCAGCATCTAGGGTGCGAGGTTTGCGCTTGGCTTTGCGCTTAGAGAAGGAGTTAAAGACGAGGTAGAAGAAGATGAAGAGCAGGATGAATTCGACCATGCGGTCAAACTAGCCGTTGTCGCTGACAGATTTGTCAGTAGGTGGGTTTAGGTTCATGGGTATGAGAAACGTGCGGATGTGGGTGAGCCTGGTTGGGCTCTCTGTGTTCTCTCTAACCATTCTTAATTTCTTTCCCGGCAGTTGGGTCACCGATGAATACTTCCTGAACGGAACCTTGGGATTTGCAGCTGTTGCACTTATCTTCTACCTCGCAATCTATGTGTGTGGTCTTCCCACACTTGAGTACTTCCGCTTACCTCGCTTAAGTTTGAAGACTCTCTTTGCAATTGTTGTTGCCTCTCCCCTGGCGTTAGGTGCCATGTTCTTTTCTGGCAATGAGTACAAATCCTGGGGGCTAACAATCTCTGGGGCACTCTTTGTTTTATCAATCGGGTTTGGCGAGGAGATGCTCAGTCGTGGTTTTGTCTTTGGTGTCTTGCACAAAATTGGTCGCTATAAGGCAATGGTCCTTTCATCTTTCATGTTTGGCCTTATGCATATCAATGTTTACTTCCCCAACAATCTAGGGTGGCTGACGTATTGGCATGTCATGAGCACCTTTAGTTTTGGCTTAATCATGTGTGCACTCATGATCGTGACTCGGAGTATCTGGGTTCCTGTTGTTTTCCACGCACTTGCTGATTGGAATATTCCCTTTCAAAAAGAGGATACAGATACTGAAGAGATAGAGGTCGATACATCATCGCTATGGGAAAACCTGACCCTGCCCTTTATTGAGTTCTCTTTCAATCTCGGACTCTTTGCGATAATCATGCTGATCAATCGTGCTCAGCCAACTGCGTGGATGTATCGCCTTGCGTTAAAGTGGAAATTAATCCACCCACCTGCAGACAATTACGCCCTTATCGGAGAGAATTAACCATGGGATTTTGGAGCAACCTCAAAGCAAAGCGAGAGCACAAGAGCGCTGCGCGCCAGTTTGAAGTTGCTCATGCCGATTGGGTTAGAGATGTTGAAATCTTTAACACCATCCGTGATGCTTTTGAGTTAGCAGCTAAAGGTGAGGATGCGGTTTCAAACCTGACTGTGCAAAAGAAGGGTGAGATTGTTTTGTGGCGTGGTCAAGGCCAACTCCATGAGGCTGGTCGCACCGCAGGGCAATACGTTGGTAGCTCCCAAGGATTTTCTATTCCCTTGTTTGCTGGGGTTCGATACCGAGTTGGTGCTCAGCGTGGAACATTTGTTTCAGGAGATCCCATCCAGGTATATAAAGAGGTTGGTGATGTTGTTCTAACAACTGATCGAGTCTTGTTTAACGGCATGATGAATACCAAGGAATGGGCCTTTAGTAAGTGGAATGGTGCTGCAGCATCTGCTGATGAGACTGACTACATCTTCCATGTGAGCAACAGACAAAAGACATCTGGGATTTTGTTTTCTAAAGAAGATGGTCGTTTGTTTAATCGCTTCTTGGCACAAGCTCTTAACTGCGAAGAAGAAGGCATTGAGGCTGTCTTTAAGTCACTAGATGGTGTGCTCAAAGAGTTGGCAGAGGATGAACCTAAGAAGCCGGTCCTAGCTCTGCCTGCGCCCTAGCCTTTTTTTCATTCTTGACCCTTTCCGCCCCAAGACTCTCCGCCCCTAAACCTAGGAAACCCTTTCTGAGAAGCACCTTTTAAAGTACTGTCACCTCAAGTTTTTGGAGAGAAACGGGGTTTGCCAGGTGGGTTCACAAGGTTCAGTCATCGTGTCCTTGCGTGGCCTGGCAAAGAATTTTGGTTCTGTTCGCGCAGTTGATGGTGTTGATTTAGATATCTATCAAGGTGAGTTTCTGACTCTGTTAGGACCATCTGGTTCAGGTAAGACGACGGTGCTGCGCATGATTGCTGGTTTTGAAATACCAGATGGTGGAAGCATTCATCTAAATGGCCATGAAATAACCCATCTGCCCGCCTATGAGCGTGATGTCAATACTGTGTTTCAGGATTACGCACTCTTTCCTCACATGGATGTTATTTCAAACATTGAGTATGGCTTGCGCGTGAAAGGCGTGGGCAAGGTTGAGCGACGTGAACAAGCAATGGTTGCTTTGCAGCAGGTAAGACTTGATGGATATGAAAATAGAAAGCCCAATCAACTCTCAGGTGGTCAAAGACAACGTGTGGCATTGGCTAGAGCATTAGTTAATCGTCCTGCCGTCTTGCTCTTAGATGAACCACTCGGTGCTTTGGATCTAAAGCTGCGTGAGCAGATGCAAATAGAATTGAAAGAGTTACAACGCCAGGTTGGTATTA
>Ga0214921_10004500_pt1 | contig 20461 bp, 25 predicted proteins | sample LL1505_MetaG_FD_177992 | JGI IMG/M metagenome (GOLD analysis project Ga0214921, IMG submission 177992) | Freshwater microbial communities from Lake Lanier, Atlanta, Georgia, United States - LL-1505 | ecosystem: Environmental > Aquatic > Freshwater > Lake | place: USA: Georgia | collected...
CCAGTAAGTACCATACTTTGGTCGAATGCCAAATGTCTTTTCCATGCCAACAGCATACAGTGCCAACTGCAAGTCTGATGATGGTGTGTACTTGCCAGTCTTTAAGTCTACAATAACTAACTCACCATCTGGTGTCACCATCACACGGTCAATACCCATTTGGACTGGGACATCACCCATGTGTGGGGTCATTGAGATTTCAATGGCAGGCTTACCGTCAGGAGTAGTCCAGATACTCCAGCCTAATTGACCAGTCCGGAACTGTACCCATGAGTCCAGCATACTGCGACCCTCTGAGAACCACCATGTTTCGTCTTCACCGTCTGGGTTAGCCTTGGTAGTACGGCCAGCCCTCCTCCACAATGCCTCTTCCTGCCCCGTAGAAGCCTTGTGAGCGGTTTTTACCCTGTCCCACGTATCTTTCCACAGAACATCTAATACTTCTGGTGATGTTGGGTTGCTCATCTGCCCTCAATCTCGTACATAGCCTTGTCAAAGGCTTCAGTAGCCTCATGAACTGATGAACCTCCTACTAACCACCAAGAACCATCCTCTTTTAACTGGACAATGCGAGATAGGTAGTACTTCCAACCACAATCTAACCATGTGGTTAGTTGTGAGTATGAGATATGACTTGGTAAATCATATCCATTTATTTTCACAGACATCTAGTGTCCTTTCTGTTGTTACTTGCGTGGCAGCAACAGGGATTGCACCCGAACAATCAGATGATGCTTCCCCTCATCATCTGTTGACCACTTGGTGCTGCCTTGTGGTGGTGAGCATGCACTAGGAACATACCCACCACCCATCACTAGGAGAGTAATGAACAACTATAACTAGAAACCCTTAAGGGGTTTCTTTTATAGTACTATATATGATATTAATGATTTTGTTATCGAGTGTCAAATAAATCACCTTGTATCGGCGTGTCGTTGAAGATTTTTGTGGGTACAAGTACCTTGAATACCCTTGCTACATCACCAGGTTTGAGTGCTTGTATGTTACCACGACCATCAAAATCTTTGGTAGCCATAGCCTCTGACTCGTATGGTCCAAATAGAAATTGTCCTACGCCTTGATAGTTAACACCAACTGCGTATAAATCACGGTCACGGCGCATGTCATCTATCATCTTCCAGATAATTTCTGCTAGGTATACTACATCATGGTGTTCTTGTTCAAGAACATCAGCAATAGCCTCGAGTTCTTTCTTTCTTGTTCTCATTTGATACCTAGCCTATCCATAACTTTTCTATAACGATTTATAGTTGTCTTAGCATTTGATACAGCAACTAACAGTATGAAATTGAGTATGTATGAAAGAATACTAATCCATCTCACCTGATACCTCCTTAAGGTACTCGTCTGCATGCTCTACGTCATGTGCTATGTGTTCGTAGTATGCAGCAGATACAACCAACATCTTCAGAGCAGGATGTGCTCGTGTATTCCACCACACACCTGCCTCTTCCCTGAACTCATCCTTCATGTCAAGCAGGAACAATGGACTGTTATCTTCCATAATCTTGCTCATTGTCATAGTCAGTATTCCACTCAAGACGTTGCTCGTCTGTGATAATCATCTCATAGTTACAGTCAGGACAATAACTAATAGTAGTGCCGTCATCATCTGCCGGTACGTCTATGTCAATGACCTCGACACCACACTCAGGGCAATCCCAATCATCACTTCTATCACTGGTCAGCCAGCCTGACCCATGCAAACTACCTTGATTCATATATACCATCTCCTGTTTCTCTTTGTTCTATTCTTCCTATGTGTACTTGATAGTCTATCTCATTAACTCTGATGCCACGCATGATACGTTCTGACTCACGTTCAGTGGCAGTCATACCACCCCAGAACCCGTACTTCTCACGGGTTATGCCCCATTCCCTGCATTTCTGCACGATTGGACATGACAGACACATGCGCCTGAGGTATGCATGCTGTACTGGCTTACTTGACCACCAGATTGTATCGTCCTGGTCTATTGCAGCCTCAACCTCTAAGCCATCATCATAGAAAGCCTTGTGTCCAACGCCCTTGCATGATGCATTCTCGAAGTCAGGTAACTCAAGTACCAAGTCACTCATCTTCTCACGCGCACGTCTTCCGGGCATGGACTTAACGCTACTGCCATCTCTAGATACCAATTCCCTAGTGTCTAGTCTAACTTGAGACCTTGCTAGTGCAGGTGTTTCTAGTACGTAGATTACTTCCTTGTCACTCAAATGTCCGTGTGTCATGGTCATCTTCTCTCTGTGCTAGTGTGTTGTACCCTGGAAATTGGTAGAGAAGTTCTCCTCTATCATCTTCCACTGTAAGTACACCTGCTTGGTCGAGGGCTGATGGAATCATAGGGATACCACCGCTCATGGTAATGAACCTGTCTAGTGCATTGTATACAATAGCCTCGTCAGTTACAGGATGTTGTCCCAACCCATACTCACCACTGTCCAGCATGTCCTTGAGTATCTCATGGTAGAAGTACTCAACTTCATATGTAATCTTAATTGTTTCTGTCATGTTACCAGTCCATCTTCTCTAGTTGTTTCTTTTCTTCTTCCCACCAGTAGTCATTATTCCTGACAGTACCGTCAGGTTTGTAGCATAGACAGTGAACCATATGTTCATTGCAATCTATGCATGTGTTACATGCTGTGCATGCACCTTCATCATAGTCATCTTCTTGCAGTTGTGAGTAGCAATGATAGCACACATCATAGATACTTCTAACATTACCGTTAGCATCTATCAACTCATCAGATGATAATAATATATTCTTGTCATTCTCAAACAAGTCATAGTCAGCAGATGATGCATAGCCACCAGTGTATTTACTACTGCTACCTGTGTACCAGTAACTGCGTGACTTGTATGAAGTGTTGGACCACCATACACCGTCAACCCAGTGACCATCTTTCTCATTGAGAATGTACACATCATCTTTGAGGTCAGGTGATGTACTAAGGATAGCAATCTTGCTACCTCTAGCCCAGTCCTCTAGTTGCTTGAAGTACATAGGGTCATCAAGCACATCGACACCCATATTAGGTAGCAATTCTTCAGCAAACACACGGGTATCTGAGCGTTTGTCACCAGGTTTGAGCATGACCGGAAGCATACCATTGTGACCTAACACAATGTCCTTGCGACCATCAACCCTGAATGGGTGATTGTTCTCAACGTGTGTCGTACCGTGTGTGGTAAGACGTGCGTGGAACATACCGATAGCATCAGGATTCTTATCTAACTCAGCAAAGAACCTGTCAATGGTCACGTCTACTAGCATACCTCGACCAGCCACAATGTGGTCGCCGTGATGTACCGCATAGCCGAAGCCATCGCTGTTGTTGTAGCAAGCAATCTCTAACTGCTCGCGCGTTGGTCGTGACCCTGGAAGGGATACACATAACATACACATAATTACTCTCCATCATTCTGAGAAGTATAGGACTTCTCACTAAAGCCGAACTCGACCGACTTGTTTATGTAACTTAATAGGTTTGGATACAAAGCCCTGTTGCCTCGTAACCATTGGATAAATGCAGGTGCTGTTAGGTATTCCTCAGCACCGACACCTGACCTAGCACCGCGTGAATACTCAACGGCACTATGCACATACTCAAGTGCAGCGAGTATGCGTTCTTTCTTTAGTGAACCCCTGAACATGCGCACCTCAAGGGTAGATGTTGGTAGTACATTGACGGCAGAATACCGTTGCGCATAATTGTTTTGACCCTTTAGATGCTTGGGTATTTCCAAGCGATTACTCCTGTCAAAGGATGCGTATGAGTTACCTTGTCTACCTGCAATCAGGTATGACAAAGCCTTGTTGCGCATGAGTAGCAGGGTGAATGAGTACTGATGCAACCTACCATTGAAGCCACGTCTATCAACGTGAACATGTAAGCCACAAGTACTCCTGTCCCATGAGCGATAGCCCTTATCCAGTAGACCTTGAGTCCACTCCCAGTTCATGCTGTGTGCATAAGCAAGGGTCATTGGGTGTGTGACTATCTCAAAGCCGTCATTAAGTGAGCCGTCCTCCTTGAAGTAAGCAAGGTCTCCTAAGTATGACTCCACTAATTCCGGACCATCATAGTCATCACCATTAGACTCAACCTCTAACTCAAAGCCCATGAATACATGGCGGTCAGCATCAGGGTCATTATCTACCCAATGAAACTGAGGGTAAGGCTTGTAACCATAGTCGTGTACATCATGGCTACCACCACAGCACCTGCCCTGTCTAGGGTCATAACTATAATCGCAACGAGTGCAATGCTCAGAGTAATCCTCGTAACAACTGTGACACCAGTCATCACTGCTAATGTTGTACATGTCATTCTCGTGTTCAGTCCTACCACATCTGTCACATGTAGACATTCTGTTGCCACATGGGTGACAGTAGCCAGCATGATTGTCATGCACCTCGGTATCTGGGAATGTGCAATCACACCAGTTACACACAAAGATGTGAGCCTCGCAGTACGCATCCTCGCTACTATCAAGTGCGTATGTGTCATTGTCCATGTCTATGGTATTAGTACATGTACCATAACAACACACCACCTGTCGTTCATCTACCTCAACATCGAGGTATGTTGTATCTATCTCACTCATCAGAGTGCCTCCTGTTCTGACGGTACCGTCAGGTTGTTGGTTGGTTCTAGCCATTCGATACTGTCCATACTGGCAAGCCTGTCTTTCAATATCTTGTGTGCTTCACCACTAGCATAACCGAGCCTGATTAGATTATCAAGTTCAGTCTGATACCAATAAAGCGCAGTCATGTGTGCCTTAGCCATTGTCTTTCATCTCCTCGAGGTGTACTTGCACAGTTTCGCATAGCAGATTGAGCAACTCGTTCCACTCATCTTCATTCTTAATGTAGCCCATCTCATGTAGGTCACTAGCGTACCAAGAGATAGCCTCATCTTTCCATGTTGGTTCTTCACTCATTGTCATACACCTTTCCTGGGTATGCCCAGCCATAATGCTTGGCCATCTCTAGCAACTCATCATAGATAGGGGTATCACTGTCAGTACCTGACCAGCCCAACTCTGCATGGCTTGCAGGTGTGAGTCCGTTTAGGTAGTCACGCCAATCCGTAAGGAAGGCAACCATTTCTTTCCATGTAGTTCTCATAATTTATCCTTGTGTTCTTGCGTTATTAGATGCCTAGCAATCTGCTCGACAATCCTAGATAAGAAGCGACTGCCCTCAGCATGAGAGTAGTCACATCTATGACAGTCGTAGGTGAACATCTGACTTAGTAATGCACCTGACCCGTCAATAGTTTCGTAGTAAGCCAGCACTTCAATGTCATTAGTAATCATCTTAGTTCCTAACGGTTCTATTATCAAGTCCTGACGGTACTGTCATGATTGCTAACGCCCGTTCGATAGCATCACGGGTGTACGTCACCCGTATTGGGGTTGCAGTTGTCTTGCGTTGTGGGTGTCGAGGCTTGCCTCGTACCTGTACATAGGAGGCACTGCGTATCACTCTATGAGTGGGTACGTTATGCCCACGAATACCCCTGATTCCATTGCCTTTAGCCATTGAGCAACTCCAGAAACTCGGGGTTACTTGCGATAGATGGGTGACGCGGTGAATAGTTACGGTGCAGTAACTTATTCTTGACCGACAACTCGCGTTGCTCGCGGTCAATGCGACCTTGATTTACTTGCAGGTTGCGAACCTTGCGGTTGCGCTTGCGTTGGGCTTTAGACATCTGCCTAATTCCTTTCGTAATCCTGACGGTACTGTCAGGGTCTTAGTGATTATCACCTTGACTACGTCAAGCCTACCACCTATCCACTCTATTCTCAAGTCAAGTACCAAACCAGTAGTGCAGTACCAAATCAGCAGTATCCAAGCACCACACCAGTAGTACACAAGCAAAATCTATTCTGACGGTACTGTCAGTTTGGTTCTACTGGGCAAAAAAAATACCCCCCGATTTCTCGAGGGGTACTTTTCTGTATCTGCCTAGATTGTTGCCAGTTCCTTCTCCATAACCTTTTCGGTTAGGTATTCGGCGACAGTCATTAACTCAACCTTGCCCGACATAATCATGTCGGCTAATTGGTCGGCTAATGATTCCCAACCCTGAACCTTCATAGGCTTTTCGGTTGGTTCGGATTCCTCGGTTGGTTCGGTTGCCTTAGCCTTAGCCTTGCCCGCTTTATGGGTTGCCTTGTAAGCCTTTAGCAATTCGCGCCAATCCGTTACTGACTTAACCTTTTCGACCTCGGTTGTTTTCATGTTGTAGTTACCAATGGCCGAATTAACCTCAACTGCCGTTACCTTGCCATCAGTTACCAAAGCAACGTGACCACTAGCCAACCAGCGACCTATTGTCTTTTCACTTACGCCACTAGCCCGACTTAGTTCCGCTTTCGACCCATGCTTACGGTTCACACTCATGAACCAGGCGTAGGATTCGGCGCAAGCCACCTCAACCGCGCTAACGGTATCGGTTGCGACCTTTTCAAGTCGGTTGGTTAGTTCGGTTAGTTCGTTCGTTAGTGAGTTCGCAATCTTGCATGACTCAACCGCGTTTACGAATAGATTTTGCATTATTTCTCCTAGTGCTAACTAGACGCGCCAATCTGGCACGCCTAGAAAACACTAGGCAGATACTCACTCTTCAATTTTCAGGTAACAGTTGCGCCAAATTCAGTAGATGCAATTTGAGCAATACAAGAATCATCTCGCGATTCGGTTCTATTGTCAATCCCAGACAATAACCCTATGAATACTAAGGATTCTGACAGTACTGTCAGGGTTCAAAGGTTCATGCCAACTGCCACCACTGCCACCGATTCAGGTACGGGCAGATAGTCACCATTAAATAAATCTGCCTTTATTTAATACCTACCTGCCCCGTCTCAACGGGGTACGGGGTACACGTTGCCAAAGGCAACCAATGGACAGGGACAGACACCAACCGACAACATGACCTAGAGTGATTAAACCGAGTCCCACACACCCACCCATGACTCACTCATATTTTTTCGTGCTGTTTTTGGTATGGGAAGCCTTATGTTATAAGGGTTTTATTCTTGTGACGTAAGTCACATAAAAATAATTAGATACCTATGCGTTACGGGGTATACCATAATGGGGTTAGTATAAGTGTATGGTTTTATATTATTAGTGTCCCCTGGCGGGACACAGAATGTAGTTAAAACGCATCGCCTGGCGCGATGCTTTATATGTGTTTTTTATTGTCTAGTTTTTACGAGGTTTATTATGTCTGCCAAGAGTGGAGAGAATCATCACTTCACAGTACGGCGCGAACAGGACCAGGCTGCGTTCCTAGCCTCTGTAGCCTCCGGTATTGATGAACATACCGCCCTAGGATTAACAGGCCGTAAACTGCCTGCGTTAAAGACATGGCTTCGAGATAATAAGTTTGCCTCGCGCCTAGAAGCCGCGCGCACCGAGTCCAATAAACTATTCGGCGAAACCCTAGCCTCTGGCAAGAATATCGACTATGCCACCTTCTCTAAAGAGTTCCTGAACTCTGAGGTATTCCCACACCATCAGTCCTGGATTGATGTTCTAGAGGGCAATGACCCATCTTGGATTCATGAGTCTATGACCTATGAACCAGGCAACCGTCGCCGTCTTCTAATTAACGTACCACCAGAACATGCTAAGTCCACAGTTCTAACTGTAGGCTACGCGACTTACCGCATAGCCATGGACCCAAATATCCGTATTGTTGTAGTTTCCCAGACTCAGGCTCGCGCCAAAGAATTTCTCTTCTCCATTAAACAAAGGCTTACCGAGCCAGCGTGGGCTAAGATGCAATCCGTATACGGACCTGCTGGAGGCTACCAAGCCACCGCAGACCAGTGGACTCAGGATAGAATCTATCTAGAGCGCGACTCTGGCGAGAAAGACCCTACCGTACAGGCTATTGGTATGGGTCAACAGATTTACGGTACTCGTGCCGACCTCATCATTCTAGATGATGTTATCACCACTACAAACGCCCATGAATGGGAAAAGCAACTTAACTGGCTACAGAAGATGGTTATCACCCGTGTTGGTGCTACCGGTACCCTAGTTATTGCTGGTACCCGTGTATCCTCTATTGACCTATACAAAGAGATACGCAACCCAGATAACTGGTCTGGCGATAAGTCCCCATTCACCTACCTGGCTATGCCAGCGGTTTTGGAGTATGCAGACAAACCCGAGAACTGGGTAACTCTCTGGCCCCACTCGGACCGTGTATGGGATGGGGCAGACCCACAATATGACGCAGAACTTTTAGTACAGGATAAAGATGGATACTACCCAAAGTGGGATGGCAAGCGACTTTTCCACCGCCGCAGTGAAGTTAACCCTTCTACTTGGGCTCTTGTATACCAGCAGCAAGATGTGGAAGAAGACGCAATCTTTCCGCTCATCTCTGTTAACGCGAGCGTCAACCGCATGCGTAAGCCTGGTACTATCAAGTTCGGTACTCCAGGACATCCACGAGATGGACAATGGGTAACCATCCTAGGATTTGACCCAGCCATGGTAGGTAATTCTGCTATGGTAGCCTATGCCGTAGAACGGCAAACAGGGCAACGCATGGTTCTAGATGTGTTTAACATGACAGAACCAACCCCGTCAAAGATTCGTAACCTCATCGAAGAATGGGTTACTAAGTATAACCCGATGGAAATTCGCATTGAAATTAATGCGTTCCAAAAAGCATTCGCGCTGGATGAAGACCTCCGCATGTGGCTTGCCAATCGGGGTGTCCGATTCAGTGAGCAATTCACTGGCAAGAACAAGTGGGACACAAACTTTGGCGTTGCTGGTATGTCTGGATTGTTTGGCTCGGTGCGAGAAGGAAAGCACCAAGGCGATAATCTTATAGAACTACCAGATAATACTAACGAACACATCAAGGCTCTGGTTAACCAGTTAATTACCTGGAAGCCAGATACCAAGAATAAGACCGACTGCGTTATGGCTTTATGGTTTTGTGAATTGCGAGCAAAAGAACTTGTTCAGCAATCAGGAAGCCGAATTTACCATACCTACAACAGATACGCTACACGTCGCAACGAAGAGCAACGCATAGTCTTTGACTTAGACGAACTTGCTGCAGAACAATCATTAATCTACATTTAGGGTTACAATGCTAACTATCGAACAAATCACTAACAAGGTAACGTCTTTACAAGACCGTTACTCTGCACGTGACCAGCGCATGCGCGATATCACAATGGTTCGTCGTGGCAATATGGAAGCAGTCTACCCAGACATGTTCCCTGAGGGTATCTCTAAGCCAATGATTGCAAACTTCTGTGACGTAGTAGCACGTGACTTGGCAGAAGTATTAGCACCACTACCATCAGTAAACTGTTCAACAGTTAACAGCACAAGCGATTCATCTCGCAAGGCTTCTGAAAGACGAAGCATGATTGCTAATAACTACGTTCAATCTTCTGGGTTACAAACTCAGATGTACACTGGTGCAGACTGGGCGTTCACATACGCCTACATGCCCATTGTTGTAGAGCCTGACTTTGAGGCTCGTATGCCACGCATCCGTATAGAAAACCCTATGGGTGCTTACCCAGAGTATAATCGCTATGGAAAGTGCGTATCATACACAAAGCGTTACTTGAAAACTATTCGGGAACTAATCGTAGATTTTCCTGAGTACGAATCACTTATCGTAGGTAAACTTGGTCACCAAAACCAAGACCTAAACACCGAACTAGATGTCATGCACTATCAGGATAAAGACCAAATCGTCATGTTCCTGCCACAGCGTGACTCGTTGGTGCTGCGTAAAGCAAAGAATCCTTTAGGCAAACTAGCAGTTGTCGTACCTCGTAGACCAGGTATTGACATTGATGACCCACGTGGTCAATTTGATGACGTGCTATGGGTGCAAATTGCACGAGCACGCTTTTCCCTTCTGGCAATGGAAGCAGCAGAAAAATCTGTACAGGCTCCACTTGTCGTTCCCCAAGATTTGCAAGAATTTGCATTTGGTCCAGATGCTATTCTTCGCACCAATAATCCTGCAGGTGTACGCCGTGTAGGTCTAGAACTACCTACCGGTGCATTCACCGAACAGCAGATTCTAGAAACAGAAATGCGTATGGGTTCACGTTACCCTGAAGGTCGCTCAGGAAATATTGATGCAAGCATCGTAACAGGTTCTGGTGTTCAGGCTTTGATGGGTGGCTTTGATTCACAAATCAAGGCTATGCAGACAATCCTTGGAGATGCACTAGAAGAAGTTATTGCTCTTTGCTTTGAGATGGATGAAAAACTATTTCCTGGCAAGAAGAAGCAACGTGGTACATTCAATGGTGCTCCATATGAATTTGAATATGATTCAGAAAAAGACATCAATGGCGACTACACCGTTCAGGTTCGCTATGGTCTTATGGCTGGACTTGACCCATCACGTGCATTAATCTTCTCACTACAGGCTTTACAAGCCAACCTAGTATCCCGTGATTTTATCATGCGAGAGTTACCATGGAGCATGAATGTTTCAGGTGAACAAGAACGCATTGATATAGAGCGCATGCGTGATTCACTATCAGCATCGCTAGCGTCTTTGTCTGATGCCATCCCACAGATGGCTATGCAAGGACAAGACCCATCTGAGATTGTTGGACAGATTGCTAAAGTAATTGAACTACGCAAAAAAGGTGTAGTAATTGAAGAGGCTGTAACTAAGGTATTTGAAAAACCAAAACCAGAAGTTCCAGCACCACCAGCAACTCCAGAACCACAGCAACAGTCAGTTGACCAAATGGTTGCTCAGTCTATGGGTCAGGCTGCTCCCCCAGCAGAACAACCAACAGGACCAACCGAACCTACTCAGGCTCCACCTGCTGCGCCTGCTGGGGGACAACCACCAGTTGACTTAGCAGGAATTCTGTCTCAACTTGGCGGATAGCCATGACAACAATTTTAGCAGTGCAATACCAAAATGGTTTTGTATTTGCAGCAGATAGTCAAATCACTGAAAACGAACGCCCCTACATGCACAGTGATGTTAGAAAAATCACCGAAGATGGTGACTATGTAATTGCTGGGGCAGGAAATGCAAGGTTCTGTGATGTTGTCCAGTATGGATGGAAGTTACCTAGATACGATGGAACTGACGGATACCGCTTTATGGTTAGCAAGGTTATCCCGGAGTTAAAGAAAGCACATGACTCTACTGGAACAACTTTAGAAAAAGATGACGGATTTTCATTCCTAATTGGTTTAGATAATAAGATTTACTATGTTGCTGAAGATTACTCGGTACTACGTACCGATACAGGAATCTATGCAATGGGTACTGGTGGAGAACTTGCATTAGGTGCATACTACTCTGGTGCTACAATAAGACAGGCGATGCGCACTGCTATTAAGTTTGATGTTAATAGTGGTGGCAAAATACAGATTGTGAAACGAGGAAAGCAAAATGGCTAAACAAGGTGGATACCGTAGACCAGCCAACCCAGCACCAGTTTCAGGACCTGGAAAGTTATCACGTCGTACGGATGGTGGACCAACACAGGGCGCAAAGTACATGGCTGGAAGCGGCAAGTACGGTGAAGGTAAGGCACTAATGGAAGCACAGCAGAGTGCTCCAATGTCTGGTGGTACACCAGCACCTGCACCAATATCTATACCTAAACCACAATCTCCACTAGAAAGTTTATTTGCTCCAACACAACGACCAGATGAACCAGTTACTGCTGGAGTTCCAATTGGTCCTGGCGAAAGTCCTATACCAACTCCTGCTGGTAACTATGACATGATTAACAAGTATATGCCAGCACTTGAAACAATGGCAGCCCAGCCAGATGCACCAGAAACATTTAAAGCATTTGTCAACTACGTAAAGGTAGAGTCACAAAAATAATGAGTTTCCAAGAAGATGTTACAGCGTTTGTAAATATCTTTGGTGTGGAAAACTCTGACATAGCATTCCCTTTTGCAATTACTCAGTGGGAGTCGTCAGATGACCGCAACAAGTTTATTGCACAACTAATACAAATTAACAATGGTCAAAAGATTGGTACCGACAATGGCTAACATTATGAGTGGTGTTGGTGATTGGTTGGAAAAAACTGCAGATACAACTATTGAAAACGTTAAAGAAGTTCCTGGTGTATTCCAGGAGTATGGTGTTGTTGGTGGAGTCAAGCGCGGTGCAACTAACGCTTTAGTAAATGACTTTGTTGCTGGTCCTGCCGAAAAACTTGCAATGCCTTACAGCAAACTTGTTTCGCGCCCGTTATCTGCTGGCTTACAAGCCATCAAAGATGCAAAGAATCCCGCTGACCTTCGCAATGCATGGAACAAAGGTTGGGAACGTTCTTCATACATCTCTCCTGGTCAAGCACTTGTAGGTGCTATTACTCGTGTAAAGCCAGGACAGCAAGAAGCAGACAAGATTAACTGGGCAGATTCAATGCAGGTTAATGGATACTTCTCTAAAGAGGGAAGCCTTCAGAAGAAAATTTCTGGTGGTTCTGACTTCTTGTTTAACGTATTCCTTGACCCATTAATGTTTGCTGGTAAGACACTTAAGGTAGCAAAACTTGCCGCTACTGGAACTCGTCGTACTGTAATCAATCTTCCATTTGGTGCTAAGATAAATCAAATTGGTAAACTTTCAAATGAACTTGAATTGGCAAGAGATGCAAATGTAAAAAGTGGTGCATCTGTAACTGTTGACTCAATCTTAAAATTTGCGAATGACCCAGCAACAATGCAGTTGCTTCCAATTGTTGCTCGTTCACAAGATTCTTTAACGCTTTCTCGTGTACTTTCCAATGCCGCTAAGTTTGGTGGTCGTAACTCAGTTATTGACGTGTTACAGGTTGGTATTGGTGATATCAATAAATATGATGAGATTGCTGCAAAAGTTCCAGAACTTGCTAATCAAATTGATTTACTTCGTGCAAGTAAGCAATCAATCAAAGAAGATATTGCTAAAGTTAATAAAAAACTTGAGCGTTATGATACTCCTAAATTAACTCCTGCACAAATTCGTGCAAAGGAAAAAGCAAATGCCGACCTTTTAAAAAGTCAAGAAGAATTAAAAGCGGTAAGAAAAGAACTTAAAACAACACGTTCTGAATTATCTGTAATTCAAGATGTTGCTGGAGAATCAATTGTTCCACAAATACAGGAACAAGCATTTAGTCGTTTTGCTTTTTATGAACATCTACGTCGTGTTGGTGCTGAAGTTAGTGCACGAGGCATGTACGTTGACATCAATCCAATTGATGATGCTCTAGAAGCAAAAGCACTATCAAAACTTTATGGTTATGGTTCTCGTGCAATACGTACTGTTGGATATTTAACTCCGACTTTCAAGCCACGTGAAATTCCTGCTGGTTCCGTTACTATTGCTGGTAAGTCAGTTCGTGAATCTGGTGATGAATTCAGAGCACGCCTACTACAGGCAGCACCTGCTGCTAGACTCACTGTTCAAGAACAAAAGAATTACTACAATGACTACATTAAACTATCAACTGACTCTCAAAGATTTCAATTTTTAGATAACTTTGAATCAGAAATACTTCAAAGAATGATTCTTAAGAAGTTTGTTCGTGACCCAGGTGACAAAAAAGTTATTGCAGAAGTGCAAAAGATGCGCGATGCCGGAAAAAAAGAAGATGAAATTCAGCGTTATCTAAATGGCAACATGAATGCTGAACAGTTTAAGACAATATCTGCAGCAATTCAAAAAATGGCTGATGATATGCGTGTTAACAAAATAAATCATCTTAAGAGAATTATCAATGAACAAAACTATGTTCATGTTGATGATGCAACTGGCGATACAATAATCCTAAAAGAACTTCAAGATAAAGTTGAAGATTTAGCAAAGAAGATTGCTGCCGATAACAAGTCTGATTACACAAGTAATCCAGATAAATTTAAAAAACAAGCAATTGACTTGTTAACTAATACACCATTGTACCGTACTCAAGTTCCTAACGTACACTTTGGTGTAGATTTTTCACTTCTTGACAAGATTATGACAGATGACAAAACTCTTGTTAGTTCTCTTGTATCCCATGTTAGAAATAATCCTAACGCAACATCTACAAGTGTAGTTAAACTACTTGATGATGCTAAAAAAATTGCTCCTGGCTTTGCACAAGGCATTAAAGAAGCAGGAAGAAAGTCTTGGGATTACCAAATAACCCAGATGTACAATGATTTCCAGAATTATGTATGGAAACCATCTGTTCTTCTATCTTTACGCTACTCAAGTCGTAACGTATTTGAAGGATGGGGTCGAGTTCTTTCTAGCATCTCAGATATGACTTCACATTATGGTTATAGTGCAACTGCTCTTGCGAAAGGTTTCTTTAGTCCATCTGCAATAACGGAACCAATCCGTAGTGCTACAAATCGCATCACTTCACGCATAGAACGTGAGGGTCTTATTGGTACTGGTGGAACAAAGAGCAAGTTTGATGCAGTAAAAGCAAGCAAGTTTGAAAATGAACTTGAAATCGGCAGAACATTTGGTATAACAAATGATGACGGTTTAATGATTGTAGAAAAAATTGCTCAGCGTTACCGCGAAGAGGGAGATTATTTCCTTGAGCAGGCAAAAGATGTCCTTGCTGCATCATTTGAAGCAACGATGCGTACTACTGGATTCTTTAAGACTTACCGTGGATATGGTCAAAACAAAGTAATTGCAGATAAAATATCAAAACTGTCTGATGGTATATTTAATGTAACTAAAAAAGGTGAACTATCTGAACCATTGCTTAATGCATTGCGTTCTGGAGATTACCAGTTAGCATACAATATTTCAATTCAATCTGACCCACAATTAGTTTACAAAACACTTAGCATGATTTCAACACGTGCCAAAAGTGCTCGTAAGCAAATTGCTAAGATGTCTTCTGGAATTAATGCAAAGAAAACTCCAATCTTTGCAGATAACTTAAGAAAAGCAGACGAAATGTTTGAACTGCTTTCTGACAATGCACAGGCAACACTTGGTGCATTTGATACTCGTGTAAAAATTATGGGTGACTGGAAGAATGCACTAAGCAAAACAACAGTTGCTCCACAGAAGTCATTTGCTTACTCACGTAAACCAATTAAAATTGCACGTGGTGTTACAATAGATGCTCCATATTTAAACAATGTTGAACGCTCTAGTGTAAGTTCTGCTAATAGTACAAGCCGAGCAGTACTTGGTTCACGTCGCAGTACGTTTGGTAACTTCTTTAATACTGGAAATAGGCAGTCACTTATTACTACTTCTGATGCTGCAGAGTGGACTGGTGCGCATGCAGAGTATGTTAATAACATAATCTATGGTGATGATGCTGCTAAGATTGTAGTAGATTTATCAATAAGTCCTCGCAATAAGTCAGATAAAGTTATTGCTAAAGTTGTTGAAGATATGAAGAAGGCTGGAAAGAGCCAAAAGGAAATCAAAGATTACCTTAATGGAAACTATAGCAATCAGGAAATAAAGCAACATCTACTTAACTGGATTAATAGTCCAGCATCTGATGCATGGCGAGCAGAAAAGCGTATTGATTTAAACGACTACCGTGAGACATTTAAGAGTGCTCAGTGGAATGACATAACTGAAACTATCTTTGCTGACGTAGAAAAGTACCTTCCAATGAAGGGACCAAACAATGAGGACCTTTCGTTTCTACGAACAGCACTAAATGAAGGTAAGTTTACAGAAATTCAATCAGGTTTGATACCTAATGAATTCCGTTCTTCTGTATATGGAAACGTACAACAAACTGGAACCGGTATTGGAATTTTCTACAGAAATCTTATTGGTAATCTATTCCATGCTCTTGCTACAATGCCAGAAGACACTCTAGTTCGTCATCCATTCTATAATGCTGTATATCGTGCTGAAGGCAATCGCATGGCTAATAGTATTGCTAAACAGGGTAAAAAGCCTGGAGACTACACTAAACAAATTCAAGAGTCTGCTGCTCGTGCAGCACATAAGGCTGTAATTGACCGTTTGTACACAGTAGAACGTCATACTAATATTGGTGGTATTCTTAAGTTTATGTCGCCATTCTACATGGCTCAACAGAACTCAGCAAAGTACTGGTTAAATACTGCTATACGCAATCCTGATGTTGCAGTCAGAATCGTTGAGGCATATACCACACCGTATCGTATCGGAACTGTGAAGAACCGTGACGAGTACTATGCAAACACGAACCAGATTGCTACTCCTTGGAATATCAAGGGACATGTAATGCTTATGGATTATCCTCAGTGGATGACAGATAAGTTCTTTGCTGGTGACTCTAGCATGAAGGCTGAAATTCCACTTAGTGGATTTGATGTAATGTTCCAGGGACAACCTATTGGTGTTCCACAACTTGGTAGTCCAATTGCTTCACTTGCATTAGGTACAGTATCTCGTTTTATTGCTGGCAAAGAATATGGCACAACTAAGTTCATGGATGCATTTGGTATCAAACTTGAAGATGCTATTGGTTATGTGCAACCATTCTATGATGCTACAAAAGGTGAAGGTGTAACTGGAAGTGTAACATCTGCCTTTGGTGGTGGCTCTGTTGCACTTCAAGCAGCGATGACCGCAATTGGTGGTATGGCTGGTTCGTTTGATAGTACATCAACTGGAACAAAGTTCGCTAACCGTGTCAATGCTATTCAGACTGATAAGTTAACTAAACTTGCAGAATCTAATACACCAATCACTGGTGCAGTAATTGAAGATGTTCGCAATAAGTCTATTGCTTTGGCGATTAACTCATTCTGGCTTGAGGCTATTGCCAATGGTATGCCTACTATTGCATCCTCACGTTTCCGTACATCAACTGACTTGACACTAAAGCCAGAGTTACAACGTAGTATTCAACAATATGATTATGACCTTGGTACTGCAATGTTTACTGAAAAGTTAAACATTACTCAGGGTGAATATGTTGTTAAGTTATTAACTGACAGCCAAACAGATAATCGCTTTGCCTTTAATTCAACAGATAAGACTCTTGCTGGAATCTATCCAAATCAGAATCTAATTGAACAAGCAGATAAGATGACTTCAGATAAGTCCCTTATTGGTGTGTTCTTTAATCAGGGTGACTGGAATGCTGACTACTCACCTGTTGTAGCAGACACTATGTACAACATTACAATCAATGGTAAGCCAATCAAGTACAGCGCACAGGATAGAATGACTGCTGCTGAAGACTTGCAGGTTCGTTCCGGTAATCGTGAATACTATGCTGGTGTTGAGAAGATTGAAAATGCTGCTCGTGCTGCTGGTATTCAAAAGGGAACTGCTGAGTACGATAAAACATATGGTGAAGTTAAGAAGCAACTAGAGTTTAAGGTTGCACAAACATACCCACTATGGGGTGCTCGTGATATTACTTCACGTCAGAATCGTGTAGACAAAAACGTAGCACTAGTTCAGATGATGTTAAGTGATAGCAAGTATATGAACACCGTTGGAAAGAATATTCCTACTGTTACTGCTATGAAAGAATACATCAGGGCTCGTGGCAAGTTAATGGCTGAACTAGAATCTGCTAGAGAAGCCAGTGGAAAGAAAACTATTGATGCACGTGCCAATGCCTATGTTGGTGAAGTTCTTGACTTAGTAGTTTCAGAATTAGATAGAATGTACCCTGGATTCAGGCGCGTTCATGACATTTACTTTAATGGAGATAAACTTGGTGACGTATCAGTTTACACTTCAGGATATGGATACTAGGAGTTATTATGGCTGATAGCAGTAATCGTAAAGACAGAGAAAGTCCTACAAAAAATCCTTTAACTCCAGAAGAACTTGCTATTCTTAGTGCATCTATCCAGGATGCCACATCACGTGGTGAAAAGATTGATGTTGATTCATTAATTGCTTCTATGAAAACTTCAAAAGAAGATAAGACTACTGGTGGCACATCATACACTCTTCCAAGTACTTTAAATAAAGCAGCGTCAGATGCTTTGATTAAAGAAGCAATGTTAACCACTCTTGGTATTGAGCCAGATAAAAAAATTCTTGATGATTTTTACAAACGTGCAAATGCTTTCTTAAAAAAGTATGGCAGTAGTTCGACAACTCGTTCTGCTGGCGGTACAAGTAAAAGCCAATCAATCCAAGGTGTAGATGCAAGTACATTTGTTCAAGAATATGTTGGAGCCTATACAGCAAAACTTGCCACAGTTAATCCTAAATTTAAATTTGGTGGAGAAGTTGGAAAAGCACAACAAACATTATCTGATTATTCAAATGAAATGGGATTGTTTAAGTCATCAAGAGAAATTGCATTAACTGCCACTAAGATTGCAAACAAAAAACTAAATGCTGATGATGTTATTGCTAGATATCGTACTGATGCTCAAGTACTTTATAAAAACTTTGCCGATAGATTAAAGCAAGATTCTAAATTAACTGTTCGTGACCTAGTTAATCCATACATTCAAATGATGGCAGACACTTGGGAAACAGCAGCAGATAATATTAAATTAACTGACAATACAATTCAGAAAGCGGTCAATGGTGATAATCTAATGTCATTAGGTGATTTTAGAACATTACTTCGTAAGGACCCAAAATTTGAAAATACTTACGGTGCAAAAGTTGAGGCTATACAACTTGGGGAATCAATGCTTCGTGCATTTTCAGGTAGAGGTGCATAATGACTGAGGCCGAAAAGAGAGCAAAGGCTGCAAAAGCCAAGGCGGCTGCTGCCGCTAAGGCTAAAGCGGCTGCTGCCGCTAAGGCAAAGGCTGCTGCTGCAAAAAAATTAGCAGATGAAAAAAGTGCTGAGCAAGCAGCAATTACTGCTGCTGAAAAAGCAGCGGAAACAGTTCGCGCTCAAGATAGGGCTGACCGTTGGAATACCTCTCGTGAAGCACTGCAAGGTGTTCTAGGTACAATGTTTAACATTAATGACCCAGAAGAAAAAGCATGGATTAATGAGTTTTATGATTTAGCAAAACCTTTATCTGATGTTGGTTTATCACCAGACTCAATTCCTGAACAGATTCTTTACTCAGGTAAAGCACCTAAAAAGTTTGCTGAAAGATTTTCTGGAGCACTTGAATTGCAAAGAAAAAAACTTGCTGGTGAGAATGTTTATGTTCCAAGTATTGCAGAGTATGTTGCTGGAGAAGAAGAATACATGGGTCTTGTTAAATCATTTGGTATGAATGATTTAGCCAGTAAGCAAACATATGGAAAAATTACTGGAAATGCTGTATCTGTAAATGAAACTCGTAAAAGAATTCAAGATGCAGTTTCTCGAGTAGACTCTCTTGACCAAAATGTTAAAGACCAATTGAAGAGTGAATTTCCAACTCTAAAAGAATCAGATATGGCTCAAGCCATACTTACTGGTCCCGATGGTATTCAGAATCTTAAGACTAAGATTCAACGTGCTGGTGTTAAGGCTGGTGCCGCTGCAGCAGGACTAACTATGCAAACAAGTCTTGACCAATTAGGTAACCTCAGTTACGAACAGGCTACTGCTGGATTTCAACAAGTTGCCAATACACTTAAGACATCAACTGCTGGTATTCAACAAGCAGGTAGGATGTTCGGAGACGAAATTAGTGCCACTGATTATCAAACTGAACTTGAAAAAGAAACACTACTTGGTCAGACTTCACAACGTACTAAGCGTCTACAGTCTCAGGCTCGTTCGCAATTTGCTGGACAGTCCGGAATTGTAACTGGTTCATTAAGTCGCAAGAAACAAATATAAAAAACTCTCGTTGGATTGACCGCCCCCAACGAGTATTAGAGCGGTAGTATGCACCAACCCATATACCCCTGTATGGGAGTGAGAGTATACGTTCCACAACAATGTAAGGGAGAATGGTTGCGATGAGCAACAATAATCAAGACTGGTATGAAGATGATGAGTTTGATTTTGACATCGAAGAGGAAACTACTTCACGTGGTTCCGATGATGTTCTTAAAAAAGTCCGTCGTGCAGAACGCGCTAAGGATAAGCAACTCAAAGAAGCACTCGCTGAATTGGAAAGTTTGCGCAAGTTCCAACGTGAGTCTACTATCAGCCAAGTCTTAAATGAGAAAGGTGTCAACCCTAAGGTTGCCAAATTCATTCCGTCAGATATTGAATTATCTGCTGATTCCATCAATGCATGGTTAAATGACAATGGAGACCTATTTGGTTTTGCGACACCAGCCAAAGAAAGTCCTGTGTCTTCTGAAGACCTAGGTGCTCTTCGACAAATGGATATGGTCGCATCAGGCGCACTAACTCCAGACGATGTGAACGACGCGTTCAGCATGGTCAACAACGCACAGAGTGCAGAGGAATTGTTAAATTACCTCTACTCTCAAGGTGCGGAATAATCGCAAATCAAACTAACCCCTAAGGAATAATCATGGCTGTAACAGGCTTATCCGGTGGTAGTGCAGCAACTAACGGTGGTCT
>Ga0214921_10004501_pt1 | contig 20459 bp, 49 predicted proteins | sample LL1505_MetaG_FD_177992 | JGI IMG/M metagenome (GOLD analysis project Ga0214921, IMG submission 177992) | Freshwater microbial communities from Lake Lanier, Atlanta, Georgia, United States - LL-1505 | ecosystem: Environmental > Aquatic > Freshwater > Lake | place: USA: Georgia | collected...
GCGCAGGATCCACGTTGCATTTGGACACTGGTCGACGGCGACGACGGCAACCTGTATATAGTGAGTGGGTATCACTTGGTCAACCGCATCAATTACTTTGTGACCGAGGTACCATACGAGGGCAACGGCATGGACGTGCCGTACTACATATTTGACGAAGAGGAGGAAACAGAATGAGCTACGATGCAGATTATGAAAATGTTTACATGGTCGAGTTCGAGTCGGGCAGGACTATACACGTCGGTCAATTTACAGTTGAGGATGTAATTGAATACTGCGCCGATACATACGCAGGTGACGCCATAAAAACTATTTATCAAAAGGTTTATGTTGCTGATGAGGAGGAAACAGAATGAAAAAGTACAAGGCATACGCGATCATCAGCTACGAGCTCGAGTGTGAGTTCGAGGCAGAGGACGATCAGGACGCATGGGATCGTGCCCAACAGCTCGATGGTGGGGAGTTCACCGAGCTCGACGGCACAGGTGACTGGAAAATCTTTGAGGTACAGGAGGTGACAGTATGACGCTATTAATAAACAGCACCAACGCGCAGATTAAAGAATGCGCTCGTGCCAAGGGTTATGAATTTGACGATTTTGATTGTGAGGAGTTACGTCAACCCATATTTTTAAACAACGATGAAACACTAGACGACGCAGTACAAGATTACATTTACGCATATATTTGCCCATACGGAGAGGATCGATAATGACACGCAAACACAGACTAGCATTTAACGCACTTAGAAAGATCAGCGCGCCAGTATACGAGCGCTGTGACATTGAGAACTTTCAGATCAGCGCCGAGCATAATTTCGACCCTAAGTATGGTGACACATTGTGGGCAGATTATTATGAGGGCGACATGATGGGCAGTGACTGGGAGTTTGGCGTCAACCCACGCATTACTGAGACGTTAAACAAGTACGGACTCCACGCGGAGTGGATCAACGCAGGCGAACTGGGAGTGTATGAATGAGCACAAACAATGTAGACAATTTAACAAACTGCAAAATAAACGAAATACTACGATACACAAAAGGTCTCGTCGACGGGATCCGTGACGTCTTAAAACAAGATGATGCGGATTTTAAGTTAGAAGATTACTGGTACGCGTGGGACAACACGATTGATATAAACGTAATGTATGACCCTGAAAAATATAAACACATAGTATGTTTATATCCTGTGTATAATATGATTCGGGATGATTCAACATTTCAACGTTTTGTTTTAGAAGAAAGGATTTAACATGGCATTCACATTAGAAGACGTAAACAATATCGAGTTCAACGAAGAGATCAGCGAGGCAGATTACTACGCCTCCATACAGCGCGCAATTAACGGCGGTATGTGGTCACTACAAGGGTCGTATGGTCGCACCATGATGGAGGCAATAGAGGCCGGCAAATGCCTTTTAGGTCTCAAGGGTGCCAGTGACTACTGGGGCAACACAATCCCATCACGCCTCCAAGTTAAGGACGGCACCAAGGGATCGTGGGAGTATGTCAAGCAACACAACGGCGTAGTATGGGCAAACAAAATGGCAGGAGTGAAATAACATGACAGCAGAGCAATTGTATGACCTATTGGAAGAGGCAGGCATCGAGTTTGACGTTGTAGAAGTATTCGAGGGCCTGCGCACGATTAACATTGTTGTAGAGGAGGAATAACCATGGCATTCTATTACTTTGGCGACATGGAGTTCGGCGACTTTGTGAAGGGCGACGACTATTACCCAGTGGCGTTGATCCACGCAGTGCACGACACCCGTGAGTTTGCCACCGAGGAGGAGGCGGACGACTACATGGTGGAGCAAGGGTTTAGTGGGTATGTTAACGCCGACTCTAAGAACATTGAGATATACTTTGCAAAAAAGTAAAAAGGTCTGTATAATAAATTTTTAACGGAGGAATTATGAACACAATCAACGTACCATCATTTAACGAAGTACCAGCATTTACCGACGACTTGGTCGACCAGTTGGGCGCAGTCAAACAGGCCATCGACGAGCTCGAGGCAACCGCACGCAAGTTCAAGGCCGAGCTCATCAAGCGTGGCGTAGGCACCTACGAAGGCTCAAAGTTCTTCGCCGAGGTGCAACACTATGACCGCGCCACGATCAGTCCGACACTGGTGCGCAAGCTCAGCAACGACGAGTTCGTCAAGCAGGTTACCGAGGTCAAGGCAGTCGACGCAGTTGTCGTCAAAGCACTGGGGGTGTAGTATGAAGATCGGTGACGTGCTACACAATGGCGCCACTGTACTCCAGTTTAGCGACAACGCTATCTTGGCAACGTGGCGCAGTAAGGTAACGCCATTCGTAACATGGCGCTACTTTGAGGGCGATCCTAGGTCAACATCATGGGGTCACTATTTTAGTAATCTTGAAGACGCAGTAAAAGACTATGAGGAAAGAAAATAATGCACGGACTACAAACAATCGCTTACCTAAACTACCAATCTGCCGAACAGCAGAAATTTATCAACGACGTACTAACCAAGCCACGTCCTCCTGAGCAAAACCTGCTAGAGGTATGGCTTGACTGGAAAAAAGAACAGGAGACAAAACAGAATGGATAATTTTACTAACATGTACACAGCAGTTTTGCGCAACGAGATCGAGGTATTGCGACACGAGTACTACAAACCCCAAGAAGAGGGTACAGGTCACTTTAATACCGCGATTAGTGTACTACAACACCGCATAGACGAGATTAAAAATGGCAAGCCAGTACAAGTACGTGTTGATTGACGAGTTTGGCGGGGCAGTACGCAAGTTTGCCAGTAAGGTGGAGGCTACCCCCTACCTTACTGGCGAAACGCGCCTAGAGCCCCTGCCAAAGGTTCCAAAATCGAATCCATACCAACAGGCAATGCTAATACTAGGGGAGGCACCATTTTGACAATCATAGGATTTTTATTAACGCTAGTGTGTTGGTTTTTGATAAGCGAACAATTTAATCTGGATACTTTTATCTGGTTGATTGTCGGCGTCGTAATGATGCTACACAAACCAATCGGCGCACTAATTTCAACCTTATGGAGATCGCATGAAAGAAAACGACATACTAAGTGATTACCTCAAATCACTGTACGGCATCGAGCCGTTGACAGTGGAGGAGGAGCACGAGCTCGCGGGCAAGATCGCCAAGGGTGACGAGCGTGCGCTAGAGAAGTTGATCAAGCACAACCTGCGCTTTGTGGTCTACGTCGTCCGTAAAATGACGGCGTGGAACCACGGCAAGGTACCGGTGGAGGACATGGTCGCCATGGGTAACGAGGCACTGTTTACAGCAGGGCGCAGGTGGGTGCCCAAGAACAACGCGCGCTTTGCCACCTACGCCAAGACATTCATTGAGAAGGGCGTACGGCGTGACCTAGACAATACGGCAAACATCATACGGCTACCAATCAATATCATGGAGCAGGTAAAGAAGTTGAACTACACCGAGCGCTCACTATCCCAAGTACTGGGACGCAAACCAAAGGCAAGCGAGACGGCCACGCTCATGGGCGTGACAGAAAGCAAGGTGCACCAGTTGCACGGGTACATCGCACGCGAGCCAGTCTCGCTCGATTACATTAACCAAGAAAAATTTACCGAGGAGCACTTAGATGATTGAACTAAACGAAGTACAACAGAAGGCATACGCACGCTTTATCAGGGCGCGCGACCGAGTTGGACTGGGCGCTGTCAAACCCAACAAAAATTATAGTTGGGTGCCACTATCCGACTACTCGGCGTGCGTGGACGTCGCAGGCATGAACCACCCCCTATTCGTACAGAACGACGAGTGGCTCGAGTACAAGGAGGCATTCTCGGCGTGGCTAGCAGTTGAGCCGGAGTTTAGAGACAGGGAGCGTATGCGCATGAGCAGGGGCGACTACGGCACGCAGGATAGTTGGGAGGAGCGTGGCAACAAGGTCACGGACATCGTCAACAAGATCAAGGAGGAGAAATGAGGGTCATACCGACAGACGTATTGGATAAGGAGGGCAACCTCGAGAAGATCGAGTTTTATGACGAGCTCGGTGGCTTTCAGTTTCAGGCCATGTGGGATCCATCCGACGAGCAGAGCGCAGACAACCGCCGAGAGTTTAGGGAGTGGGCCGAGGGCATGGCAAAGCGCATGGACTACGAGGTGGTGAAATGAAGTGGGGCGACGACATCGGCAAAAAGTACCGCAAAAGATTCTTGGGTTTTGACCCGCTTGCGGAGAAATACGACCGGTACGGGACAATCGTTCTCTTTATAGCTATTTGTTATATAGGAGGGCACCTTTTATATCATTTTTGGTAGGAAAGACGCGCTTGACGGGGTTGCGGTACTCATTTTACTATTTTTACTATTTTTAAAAAATAAAAAATAAAGATATACATAAACTGGAAACAACCCCGTCAAGCCCGTCAAGCCCGTCAAACATCAAGGACTTACAGCAACTCATTTCACATTATGAAATATTGGCACATAAATTTTTGCATTAGTAGGTGTGAAGAAAGGAAACTATGACAGATAAACCAATTTGCTTACCCGTGCAGTTCGCCACGATACCACTGGAATTGAAACGCATTCCTAGGTGGGTACTGTGGCGCCTTGTCGAGGTAGGCGACGAGGGTAACAAGAGGTGGTCTAAACTGCCAACGCAGGTAACGGGACAACCCGCCTCGTCGACCAACCCCGCGACGTGGACAGACTTCCCGTCAGTCCAACACGCCTACGAGGAAGACCCCGAGAAGTTTGCAGGTATCGGGTTCGTCTTCACATCGGAAGACAACCTCATCGGCGTGGATTTGGACGACTGCTTTGACCACACCACCGCGCGTTTCACAAATGCTGCACTGCAACATATCTCCGACGAGCTCGAGGGCTACCACGAGGTCTCACCCAGTGGCACCGGCATCAAGATATTCACGCGCGCCGATTTAGCGCACGCCCACGTCGACCACTCACAGGGGCTGGAGATCTACCCACAGGGTCGGTTCTTCACAGTTACCGGTCACTACCTAGGCGGGACAATACCAACCGAGGCGCAGGATCTCTCGGCGTTCATCCCCGAGCGTGCACTGCACGTGACAGGCGACGCGTTCGCGGACTACGTGCCACCAGTGGAAGGCTACGACCTGCACCGAGTTGAGATGGAGCTACTATCCAAGCTCGACCCCGACTGCGGGTACACAGACTGGATGGGCGTTGGGTTCGCGCTTTTCCACCAGTTTGGTGGGGACGTAGAGGCATGTGAGTTGTGGGATCGGTGGAGCTCGCAGTCCGGCAAGTACGCATCAAACGGCATGAATAGCTGTGAGAGTAAGTGGCGCACGTTCAAGAGTGGTGGCGCGACTCTACGGAGCATCATCTTCAAGGTCAATCAGAAAGAGAGGGCGGATGCGCTCGCTCGGGGCGAGATAGTACTCGACTCGGGCGCGATGAATCACGCACGTACCTTTCTCGACGCGCTCTACTCCAGCGAGGAGGGCTACCGGTTAGTGCACTACGCGGAAGACTTTTTTATACACGCCGGCACACACTACGAGATCATTGAGGAGGCAACGATACGCTCGAAGTTATACGCGTTCCTTGATAAGTGTAAGAAACCGGCCAAGGGTGGTGCCTTGGCGCCGTTTAATCCATCACCGGCCAGTGTATCGGGCGCCATGGACGCGATTAAGTCAATCGTGCACCTTGCAAACCAACCCAACACCAAGCCACCGATTTGGTTTGAAGAGTATCAGGCAAATAAACCTGACGCGTCGAAGTTGATCAGCGTCAAGAACGGCCTCTTTCACCTAGAGGACAAGATCTTACTGCCACACTCGCTCGGGTTCTTTACACAGCACTCGCTACCATTTAAGTACGACCAAGGCGCGACCTGCCCGCAGTGGGACGCGTTTTTACAGTCGATATGGGAGGATGATCAGGAGTCGATCGACACACTGCAGGAGATCTTCGGCTACATTCTGTCGGGAGACACGAGACAGCAGAAGTTTTTTAACGTAATTGGTCCGCGACGTAGCGGTAAGGGTACGATCAACAAGGTACTCGTATCACTATTTGGACAGCACAACACCGTCGCGCCACAACTAGAGGAGCTCTGTGATACATTTGGCCTACAACCATGGCTTGGAAAACCCCTTGCCTCATTTACTGACGCTCGTGCACCTGAGCGTAATCGTAGCGCTGTCGTTAGCCAGTTGTTGCGTATTGTGGGTGGTGATACTGTCACCGTTAATCGCAAAAATAAAGAGGCATGGTCGGGCTATCTGCCGACGCGTATTATCGTATACTCGAACGAGGCGTTGCAATTAACAGAAAACAGTAACGCGCTCACCGGACGTATGTTGGTGCTCAAGATGCACAAGTCATTCTATAACAACGAAGACACCGACCTGTTTAATAAGCTATCCGGCGAGTTGGCCGGTATCTTTAACTGGGCAATGCAGGGCCTCGATCGCAGACTAGCGCGTGGCGGGCACTTCATTCAACCAAAGTCAGGCCGTCAGTTGTTGCTGTTGATGGAGCAGTTGGGCAACCCACTGAACTCATTCGTGGAGGACACGTTTGTGTTTGACCCCGTGGCGCAGGTTAAGAAGGACGACGTATTCCTATGTTGGAAACGGTGGGCACTTAAACGTAGCCTACCGCCAGGATCTGAGATGTCGTTCAAGCGCAGGTTCTTGGCCGCGACACAGGAGAAACGCATTGAGGCAGGTGAGAATCGCACCGACGGAGACCGCACCCCGATCTACTTGGGACTACGGTTTAACACATCGGCCGGCGAGTATTTAAAATCAGTTGAGACATTTGAAACGGAAGGATATTGATGGACAACAAAGATGAGTTGATGTTTTTTGCAGGGCTCGCATTGATGGGTCTAGTTGCGCGCGGAGAGGCACCAAGCTCCGCGTCTCAACAGGCGTGGCAATACGCTGAGTTTATGTTAAACCACAAGCCCGATGAAAAAGTTTAATTTTCGTAGAACCACCCTGCGCAATGGTTTCACTGAAATCTTTGGCGGGGTGGGTAACCGACGCATTGTTTTCATTCACAAAGACGGAAAGCCAAGTCATTACAAACGCACTCACATGCAGATGTACCGCAGGGCCTCGCAGGGGTGGCGCAACCAAACATACGGGCGTTTGTGTGCACTAAAACTGTATGTAAGATTTGGCAAACGTAAACCATCGAGGAGGTTTGGATTATGAATACACCCGACAGGTGGGTGGTAGTCGAGGTAATAGCTGGTGACACGCACCTCTACCGCGTGTTTGGGTGCTGGTATGGCGGGTACGCCGGATCAGATTCGTGGCAGATGAATAGTGGCATCGTGGGCGTAGACGAGGAGAAACAATACTACGACTTTCACGGCGCCTCGGGGTCTGTGTACCGGTGCTACAAACACAATTACGGCACACACCTGTACGGCACATCGGTGCTTAATAATTTGATCGCCAAGGCAAAGGAGCAGGGCACCACGATCAACATCATGCCGGAAGAAACAAACTGGAAGGAGTTAGTATGTACCGCACAGTGAAAGAGTATGAGGAAGCAGTTAACCGCACGCCAATGACCGACGAAGAGATCCGCGTAATGATTATCAATATGAATAAGACCAACCAAATGTGGAGCATGCGCGACTTTGTCAGAACAGTTGAAGAACATCATGGGATAAAATAATGAAACGCAAAATGATTGACCCGCCGAGCGGCTGGAAGTATGGCTTTCCAAAAGAAATCCCCGAGCACATCGACAACACCCTGCAGTGGCTCATTGAGAACGGCTATCCGGAACAGGAGATCAAACGATTGGGCGACAGTTTTTATGTGCGTGGGTGGTGGGAAGAAAAGCACGAGTACGAGGTATGTAGTTTAGAAGAGGCCGAAGAGTTTGCAAAGAAGAGGAACAAATGAACGCATACGAATTAGCAGACTTAATGTTTGATGTAACAGACTGCGAAACTAGCGAATATTATCAAGCAGGAATGATGCTACGCCAACAAGCAGACCGCATAGCGGAGTTGGAGAAAGCATTTATTAGTCAAAGGGTAGAAGCGTATGCTAAAAGCCTTACCGATAGAACTAAAGCAAGTGCCATAGCTAAAGTATTAAATGCTAAACCAAAAGATATTTGGACTGTTTGCTTGGATTGTGGCAAAAGGGTTACAGGGGATTCCATTCATACTTGTTCACCTCAAATAAAAGAGTTAAGTGATGAGGAAATAATGAATTTGTATAAAGAAACCAAAGCTGATAATGGTGGGATTAGGGAATTTGCTAGAGCAATACTAAAGAAAGCGAGTGAAAAGTGAACAAACCAAATTATGTGGCAGAGGCGCCGTACCAACCCGGCTACGAGGACGCAATTATTACGGAATCTAGGCCAGTTTTATACGGAATCTACAAGTCAAAACCCCTTACAAATGAAGAGATTACCGGAATTAGAATGCAAACAGAAGGTGACGCGTTGGCATTCGCCCGCGCGATAGAACGGAGGCATGGAATCAAATGAAACGTAAAGAAAAAGAATTTAAATTTAGGATCCGAACACTCAGCGAGAACGAGGACGGCTCGGCTAATTGTGAGGTGGACATGGACGACTACACCAAGGGTAAACTAATTGAGATCGGCGTCATATCGATACTAAAAGAACACATTGCACAGGAGAAAATGAAAAATGCCAAAGAAGCCTCCGTTTAAAGTAGTCTTTGATGAGGGTGTGTTTGATGATCTTGCAGAGGACGCAGACCTGACACAGGAAGAGCTTGACGCGTTTATTGCCGGCATCTTTGAGTTGGCAGAGAGCGGAGAGATAATCGATTACTCCACACCAGTCGAAGAGCTATCCGAAGAGGAGCAGGCGGAGATTATCAGCATGCTTGAATACAAACAAAAGAAGACGAGGCACTGATGAAAAAATACGACTACTACAAACTAGACGTCGGTTTTTATCCAGACGTGATGAAAGTATGCTTTTCAAACACTGTATTCCAGCGAATCCTAAAAGACCACAAGGTCACGATGAAGGCCGAGGCCTTGGACATCGGCGTCGCAGAGACGCACCTAATCGGTGACGGGCAGGACGCGTTGGTTATCCTCGTGTTTAACTTGGAGGCACTCACCGACGGCATCGACGAGGTAATCGGCGCGATTGCGCACGAGGTTAGCCACGCAATTGATCACTTGGCAGAATACATTGGGGAAGATGATGGCATCAAGGGGGAGACGCGCGCCTATCTTAGCGAGTCACTGGTACGACAATTGTTTAAGATAACGATGGCGGAGAAAAACAATAATGCTAGAAAAGCAGATCGAAAAATATCTCGTAAAAAAAGTAACCCAAAGCAAGGGGCTAACGTTCAAGTGGATATCCACAGTGACGGGGGTGCCGGATCGAATAGTGTTTCTGAACAATCAGGTCCACTTGGTGGAGCTAAAGACGGAAACCGGCCACCTATCGCCTAGGCAGGTCTTAGTGTTTGACCAGCTAGGCGAGGCTGGCTTTCCGGTACACATACTGCGCAGTTACGAAGACATTGAGGAATTTTTAAAAAATGCAAACTAAAAAATTAGCGCATATAAAAAAATATTACGATAACGCACGCAGTCGAGCCAAAGCATTTAATTTACCATTTAATTTAACAGTGCCCCACCTCGTATCAATTGCACACGATGAATGCCCGATATTTAAAACCCCGTTAACTTGGGGAGTATCAAAAATGGGTAAAGGCAAAAGACGACGAGACACACCACAGTTAGACCGCATTATTCCTGAACTGGGATATGTAATTGGTAACGTCGCCTTTCTATCCGGCAAGGCAAACAAAATGAAAGATAACGGAACAATGCAAGAGCATTACGCAATTGCTGACTGGATATGGGAACATACACATGCTAAAGAGAAATCAGTTACACCAGTATCAATTATCAATGATCGAAAAAGCCAAAATAACTCAAAATATAGCGTTATTCATGGAACCCGGTCTTGGGAAGACAGCAACGACGCTAACGATTATCGCGGAGCAGTTCAAGGGGAAAACTCTTATCGTAGCGCCAAAGAGGGTAGCTGAAACAGTATGGGACACGGAGGCCAAAAAATGGGAACACCTAAAAAATTTAAAGATAGCAAAGATACTCGGAACACCGAGTCAACGGTTGACAGCGTTGAAGAGTTCTTCGAACGTGTACGTAGTCAATCTCGAGAACTTGATATGGTTGTTGGATCAACCGTCAATGCAATTCAACAATCTGATAATCGACGAGTCGAGTCGCTTCAAAGATCCTTCGACAAAAAGATTCAAGACCTTGAAAAAACACTTAAAGAGCTTCGAGAGGCGTATTATTCTGACAGGCACCCCTACCCCCCAGGGGATGAGTGATCTCTGGTCCCAGGTGGGTATATTGGACTTAGGGAGCCGTTTAGAGACGTCCCTGACCCGGTTCAGAGATAAGTACATGGAGCCGGACCAAGTCAACCGCCATACACGGGTGGTATATAGCTGGAGGATAAAGAAAGGTATGGACAAAGTAATTCAGGACAAGATCGCGGACATTTGTTTTAGTCTAAAGGCCGAGGATTATTTGACACTACCAAAATTAACCAAACTGTATCACAAAGTAGACATAACCACCGCAGAGCGTAAACAATATGACACACTTAAAAAAGACATGGTATCCGAAATTGAGGGAGAGACAATCACTGCCCCTACTGCGGCCGCGCTTGCAGGTAAACTCCTGCAATTTACCAGCGGGGCAATTTATTCCGAGGACGGTGAGTGGCACGAAATCCACTCGTCTAAATTGGAATTTCTTGAGTCGATCTTGGAGGAGTCCTCGTCCCCGACACTTGTCTTCTATCACTTCAAACATTCATTACAGCGTCTTCGACTCAAATTTCCGGAGGCTGTCGTGCTTGATGATTCCAACATACAAGCGTGGCGTGATGGTAAGATCAGAGTTATGCTGGCGCATCCGCAATCTGGAGGCATCGGCATTAACCTCCAGTGTAATGTTGGAGAGACAGCGCAGACCGTCTGGTATGACCTGCCGTGGAGTTCAGAGAACTACATTCAGGCAAACGCACGAATCTACCGCCAAGGCCAAGAGAAACCTGTCATTATCCACCACCTAGCCGTATCTAACAGCATTGACGAGCAGGTAATTAAGGTATTAGACGGAAAAATAAATTTGCAAGATGCCCTGTTAAACGCCCTAAATTTTGCATTAGTATAATTACGTATGAAGAAAATCACAATATACAAAATTAGCGCAACAGCCCCGCGACTCAGCGATGAGGATCCGGACCCAATCGAACAGGATGAGAGCGAGGGCATCTCCTCAAATATCATTGAGGGGTGGTTACCTTGGGATCCTGAAGATATTTCTGACATACGTCGACTGATCTCAGATAAGTTGCCGCCTAAGCAACAGTTTATTATCGAGTCATTTTTAGACGGCATGACGTACACAGACGTATGTGTAACAGAAAAATACTGGCGCTATCATTTTGCTAAGGGCATTGAACTTATTAGGAAGGAACTAAAGCTATGAGCCACTTTATTGTAGAGTATTTATATGATGGTCGTTACATGATGGAGACACTGATGGGCGTCGAAGACATTGACCTAAGCCACAAACGTTTTAAAGATCTAATGGGCGTCTGGCAGTGCGAGACGATGGACGAGGTAACTACTATGCAGACACATTTAAGGGAGATGAGACGTGAACGATCCAGTAAACAAGCCTAAACACTACACTGAACACCCTAGCGGTGTGGAGTGTATACAGATCACCGAACACATGGGTTTTTGTTTGGGTAATGCAGTGAAATACATTTGGCGCGCCGATCTTAAGAATGATGCAGTGGAAGATCTACGTAAGGCGCGTTGGTACATTGACAGAGAAATTGAACGGAGAATAAAATGATTACAGGTATTGGAGTGGCGCTAATGATTACAGGCATACTGGCATACAGCGTGGTAGATAATTTTAAACCGGAATGCGCGTCTTGGAAACGAATAGTTATCAATTACATTATTGCATTTGGCGCCATATTAACACTCGCGGGGTACCTAGTATGATCCAAGGATTAACCATAACGGTAGATTGGGACACGGCCGATGCAATTATGGAGGCACACTTACTAGACACGTATCACTCGCTAACTGACAACATAAAGGTTTTAAAGTCTAAGAAGAAACTAAAAGACTTTGAACAAGAAGATCTAGAGCAGTTTGAGCGCGTGCTCGAAAGCATTGAAGTTGTTGGCTCGTGGTACGTGTTTGACTTTGATAAAAAGAAACGGAAGAAAAAATGAATCTATGGAGCGAGTATGATCGGTTTGAGTTGGAGCAAGACATCATTAAGTGCGCCCAGGTAGAGGACTACCTAGACGAGTTCTTACGGCAGTACTTAGACAAGGCCGAGCATATGTCAGAGGACGACGTGTATAACTACATCAGTGGAATCAAGTATGCCGCAAAACTTCAGAATCAACGGCTGTGGGACGGCTTTGAGCAGATGGTGCACAACGGCCACTTTGCACAATTAGATAAATATAAACCAGATGTAGACGTAGAGCTTAAAATAAAGAAAGGCAAAAAATGAGCAAAGAATTACTTGATGATTTTAGTGTTACGTTAGAAATGACAGTCCGAGATATTAATATATTATTAAACGCGCTTAATTTACCAGCGCAGACTCCGGCCACTACCGCAATTTATTTTATAAACAACATTCAAAGCCAAGCAGGTCCACAGGTTGAGCAGGCAAAAAGAAACCTAGAGGCCGTTGAGAAAGCGCAAAAAGATGAAACTTAAAGATTTGTTAGACCGGGCCGGTATCCGTAACGATATAGACAAGGCACTGGCGGACAAAGAGGCGGCCAAGGAGAAGCAGATCCAGGAAATGGCCGGGGCAGTAACCCGCCTAATCATCAACGAGTCAATTAAAGAGGCCAAGGCTCGCGCTGCAGAGCGTGACAGGCTATTAATTAACCCGGATGGGGCGGAAAAGAAGTAGATTTTGCATTAGTAGATATAGGGCTAGTAAGCTGTCGGGAGACACCCGAACGCCTTATTTTACATACACAAACACAGGAGATTTACAATGAACCCTTTTGAATTACGATATGATTTACTCAAGACCTCCAAGGAGTTCTTAACCGAGCAGTACAACGCCCAGTTAAAGGCGTGGGAAGTGGCAGACGAGGCAGGTAAAAAACTGCTCGAAAACGCGCCCAAGTTCCCCACAATGCACGAGATCATTGACAACGCCGTGGAGATGAACAAGTTCATCAGCACCACGATCGAGGCACAATTGGTCGACGGCGTTAAGCGCTTTAATCGTATCACAGCAGTATTTTAATACCCGTTGCGACTTTTTAGCAGAGGTTTGCAAGAAAGTCGCGACTTTTTAACATGGGGTAGGTATAGTTTCGACGAGGGGCCAAGGCTGATATGCAACCCAGCGGACCACGGGGCAGTACCGTGCTACTCCACCAAACACATGACAACAAAAGACATTTTCTATTTTACAACCGTGCCAGTGGCGATATTCATAACCTATAAGTTATGTTTGGAGCTGTGGTGCATAACTTATGGGTTATTCTATGGCAGCTAAACCTGGCCTCTATGCCAACATCCAAAAAAAGCGTGAACGTATCAAGCAGGGATCCGGCGAGAAGATGCGCAAGCCTGGTGACCCCGGCGCGCCTACATCCAAGGCATTTAAAGATTCTGCAAAGACCGCTAAAAAACCAAAATGACCACAAAGAAATCAACAGCTAAAAAATTATTTACTAAGGAGATGGCAGACACGCTATTAGATCTTGGTAAGCAAGGCGCGTCCCAAAAATCCATGTATGCAGCAATTGGTATTAGCAAAGCCACCGCGGCTAAATGGAAACAGGAAGACCCGCATTTTGCTGAGACCATGGACCTAGCCACGACCTACGGGCAGAGCTTTTGGGAAATGATGCTGTTGGCTAATATTGATAACAAAAATTTTAACTCCAGAGTAGCCGAGATTGCACTACGCGGCCAGTATCCTGATGATTACAAAGACAATCGAGAGATCAAGGCAAACATCAAGCAAGAGGTGGTGGTAGATTTCAATAAAGAGGTTCAAGATTTAATACGGGCATTAAAAAGTTAGTATCAATCAACGGGGAACAGGCTTAGCGGCCGTGCCAGTACCTTAATTACTGGCTACCCACCAAAATACCATTAAGGGGTAACATCAATGAAGCAGTGCAAAACTTGTACTATTGAAAAACCATTATCAGAATATAGTAAAAAAGGAAACGGAATACAACCGTCTTGTAAAAGTTGCTGTAAAGCATATATAAGGGATTACTATGCTAAAAATAAAAGTAGTTGGATTAAATATGCAAATAAAAAGAAACAATGGGCAATAGCTAATCCAGAGGAAGCAAAACTAGAAAATAAAAAACGTTATGCTGTAAGGGCGGAAAAACAAAAAGCTCAAAAAAAAGCAGAATATACCCCAGAACTTGGAAGAGCTCGAAATTTATTTAGTAAGTATAAAATAACTGTTGATGAATTTGAAACATTAAAACTATCACAAAACAATTGTTGTGCAATTTGTCATGTTTCTTTAGTTAATGAAAATAAACCAAATATCGACCACGATCATAAAACTGGTAAAATACGTGGTATTTTATGTAATTTATGCAATCCGGGTTTGGGCATGTTTAAAGATTCCATTGAAAATTTAAAATCCGCCGTAAAGTACTTAAAAAAATATTCCGTAGATTCTGTCAAAAAATAGCTAAAAGTTTGCATTAGTAGTAATAGACTAAACTGAATTGAAAGAATAAGATGACCGCACACGCTCTTTTAAGCGCCTCGGGATCTAAGCGATGGCTAACATGTACGCCAAGCGCCAGACTAGAGGCAACACTCCCCGAACCAAAGAAAAATTCAGATGCGTTTGATTTTAGCCAGGAGGGCACCACTGCCCACACACTAGCTGAGATAAAGCTCCGCCAACATTTTCAACAAATTGGAACCGAGGAATATGAAACAGAATACAACGCAGTTAAAAGCACACCCTACTACAACGACGATTTCGAGGCTAACGTCGATAATTACGTTCTATATGTGCGTAGTCAGATCGGTGAGGGTGATACCCCGCTCTTTGAGCAACGTGTGGACTTTAGCGACTGGGTGCCTGATGGATTTGGTACGGCCGATGTGGTTATACTTTCTAAGCACACCATTCGCGTCATCGACCTCAAGTTTGGAAAAGGTGTGCCTGTCTCAGCGATCGATAACACCCAGCTACGACTATATGCGCTGGGTGCTTATTCCAAGTTTAAAGAAGAGTATCCGGACATCAAAGAGGTATCCTACACGATCCACCAGCCTCGCCTGGACAGTATCAGTACTGACGGCACCACCGTTAATAAACTCATAGACTGGGCCAATTATTTTGTTAAACCTAAAGCAAAAAAAGCATGGAGCGGATCTGGTGAGTTTATTCCAGGTGACCACTGTCAGTTCTGTCGTGCTAAGGCACAGTGCCGCGCCCGCTCTGATTTCAATACAGAGCTAGCCAAGCAGGAGTTTAAGGACCCGCCACTGTTAGATGACGAGGAACTAGCCAACGTGTTAGCCAAGGCGCAGGACCTACGGACCTGGGTAGCGGACGTTGAAGAGTACGCGCTCGATAAGGCAGTCAACGAGAACAAACTACCAAACGGATTTAAGTTATCGACCACGGTAACGCACCGCAAGATCACCGACCAGCTACTAGCGGTTGAGGTATTAAAAGAAAAGGGCGTGCCAGAAGAACAGCTCTGGGAGGCACCAAAGCTCAAGTCAATCGCGACACTAGAAAAGCTAAGACCAAAGGGTCAAGTTGTGGCGTGGTTAGGTGAGCTAGTCCAGCGACCAGAGGGGTCACCCAAATTGGTCCGCGTCCAAGAGACCGCGTCGGAGGACTTTAAATGAGTACCTGGCTAATAGCAGCGATGGGCCTCGTGTATTTTATCGTGGCAATTGATCAATTTATGAAGGGCGGCGTAGGTACTGGCATCATGTTTATTGGTTACGCAATTGGAAACGTGGGGCTCATACTCGTTGCAAAATGAAATGAAGGTAAAATTTTACGGTGCGGAGTTTGATATCCCGGACCTAATGATTGACAAGTTTATAAAAGATTTTGATGGACTACCCGGGCGTGGTTTTCGCCAAGAAGTTAATATGCTCCGCGACTCAATCGGCAACATATTTGACGTGGTGGCAGAAGATCCTGAGATACTACACGAGCCAGAGTATTTATCTGACTTTATTCAGGCGATGGCAATGAAGAAAGCGATGGAGAGACATGGAATATTCTACGACGCATGAAGAGAAGTTATCACAAGAAGAGCTGTCAAAAATGCAAATGTCCCAAGAACAAACCCTTGCAGATTATTACAGAAGACGCTTGGAATATTGGGATTATCGTATTGTGAAAAATATAAATGAATAAGTTTGCATTAGTATATTTAGCAAAGGGTAGACGAACTGGCCCCTATTGAAGTCCAGTTCTACAGTTATAAAGGAATCAAAATGGCTCAAGCCACTACTAAAGTAAAAGTTGTAACAGGTAAAGTTCGTTTCTCGTATGCGAACGTATTCCAACCCGCCTCCTCAATCGAGGGTGGCACACCGAAGTACTCCGTATCAATCATCATCCCCAAGTCTGACAAGGACACCATCGCACGTCTCCAGAAAGCATTTGAAGAGACCAAGGCCGCGGCATCTGCGTACTTCGGTGGCGCAGTACCCAAAAACTTAAAGGGTGGCCTGCGTGATGGCGACGCGGAGAAGGACGACCCAGCGTACGCTAATAGCTACTTTATCAATGCAAACTCGGCACAAAAGCCGGGCGTTGTAGATCAAGATCTTAACCCGATCATTGACACAAGTGAGTTCTACAGCGGGTGCTATGGTCGCGCATCAATCACGTTCTACCCATACAATGCTCAGGGATCTAAGGGCATCGCATGTGGATTAAACAACGTCCAGAAGTTAGAGGACGGTGAGAAGTTAGGCGGTAGCACAACAGCAGCAGCCGACTTCGCAGTTTAAGTTTTACGGGGGCAAAAGGGTGAGCGCCGGCGTGTAGGCTCTTTCATGGATCACGCCACCCCCACCAATTAGTAGTGCAAGGGAGTGTCCGTAGAAACTACGGCCTCCCTTTTTCATCAACCCATATAACATAGAGAACAATAAATGGATCAGTACCAAGAATACATTGCCGCCAGTAGATACGCCCGCTTTCAAGATGACAAGCAACGCCGAGAGACCTGGGCCGAGACAGTAGATCGCTACGTAGATTATATTTTTAGTAGAACACCGGCAATAAAAGATAAGACAGAATTACGAAATGAAATTTTTGATGCTATCCATAACCTAGATTTGATGCCGTCCATGCGCGCCATGATGACGGCAGGAAAGAGTGCCGATCGTGATAACACCTGTGTCTATAATTGCTCGTATCTCCCAGTGGATGACCCCAAATCGTTTGATGAGGCAATGTTCATATTGCTCTGCGGTACAGGAGTCGGGTTTTCGGTGGAGGCTAAATACATATCCAATCTGCCAGAAGTGCCTGAAAAACTATTTGACTCCGAGCACACCATCGTCGTCCACGACTCCAAAGAAGGATGGGCAAAATCACTCCGCCTGCTTATTGCAAATCTCTACGCAGGCGAGATCCCTAAGTGGGACGTCTCTTCCATCAGACCTGCCGGAGCAAGACTCAAAACATTTGGCGGAAGAGCTTCAGGGCCGGAACCATTAGTCGACCTGTTTAAGTTTACTGTAGCTACATTTAAACACGCGGCCGGACGTCGTCTGCATTCGTTAGAGTGCCACGATCTGATGTGTAAAATTGGTGAGGTAGTTGTCGTGGGTGGCGTGCGCCGCTCGGCAATGATCTCGTTGTCTGACCTTGATGATGAAAGGATTCGTCATGCTAAAGCTGGACCCTGGTGGGAGACTGCACCTCACCGTGCGCTCGCCAATAATAGCGCGGTGTATAATGAGACTCCTACCGTTGGAAAGTTTATGGAAGAGTGGGTATCTTTATACAATTCACACAGCGGAGAGCGTGGCATATTTAACCGTGAGGCTGCCAAGAATACCGTTGCTAAGTACGGACACCGTGATCCTAACTTTGAGTTCGGAACTAACCCCTGCTCAGAAATTATTCTTCGGCCCTACCAATTTTGTAACCTTACGGAGGCAGTGGTAAGACATGACGACACTGAGGAAACGCTTCTTAGAAAGGTACGAATCGCTTCGATTCTTGGCACAATCCAGGCCACTTTTACAAAGTTTCCGTATCTGCGCAAAGTGTGGCAACGTAACACCGAGGAAGAGAGATTGTTGGGAGTGTCGCTTACAGGCATTTACGACAACCCTCTACTAACAACACAAGGAGATAAATTAAATGGGTTACTATCACGACTTAGAGAGGAAGCTCGAAGAGCCAATGAGGAATACGCAGCTCTGCTCGGAATACCTAAGAGTGCTGCGATCACTTGCGTTAAACCATCCGGAACCGTCAGTCAACTTGTTGATAGCGCATCTGGAATACACCCAAGACATAGTAAGTTCTATATCCGCAGAGTTAGAGGCGATAAAAAAGACCCTCTTACACAGTTCTTAATTCAACAAGGGATCCCCAATGAGCCATGTGTTTACAAACCTGATCAAACGATTGTGTTCAGTTTTCCACAAAAAGCCCCAGCAGGAATCACAAGATCCGACGTCACACCAATTAGTCACTTGGCCCTTTGGCTCACCTACCAGCAACACTGGTGCGAGCACAAACCGTCGGTCACGATCTCCGTCGAAGAAAAAGACTGGCCAACAGTCGGCGCGTGGACCTGGGAAAACTTCAGCGAAATCTCAGGGGTCTCGTACCTCCCGTACGACGGCGGCACCTATCGACAAGCCCCTTATTCCGAGTGTACGGAAGAAGAGTACAACGAGCTCAAAGCCAAAGTCCCCACAATCAACTGGGAAGACTTCAAAGAAGTGACAGACAACGTGGAAGGTGCCCAACAACTTGCTTGCAGTGCGGGCGTTTGCGAAATCTAATGAAAATCACATTTAATCGGCAATGTGGCTTATGTACCAAAATGCTGCATTATAAGAACCAAAAATCTTATGATGTAGCAATACGAAAAAATACAATATGTCCGTCTTGCAGAGCAGAGAAAAGCAACAAGTCCCCAAACCGGAATGCCAAGGGGACTAAAAACCCCGCTTGGTGCGGTTATGGTGATGTACCGGGAAAAGTACATTCTAAATTAAAAAGAGACTCCATAAAGCGTAATATTGATTTTGAAATAACTATTGAAGAGATTAGCAATCAATACGAAGATCAGAATAAATTATGCGCTTTCACCGGCGTTCCCTTAAAGTTTGGAGTAGACGCCTCTGTGGACAGAATTAATAGTGATTTAGGGTATACACCAGATAATATTCAAATTGTGCACAAAGATTTAAACATGATGAAGAAAGACATGCCAAATGAAGTATTTGTAGCTTGGTGTAAACTTGTAGCAAATTATGCAAAAGAGTGATCCATGGATGTGCCCACCACTCAATCTAAACAATTGGAGTCTGTCTTGGAAGTGGAAAGCCCCTGCACAGGAATCTGCCAGACAGACTTTTTCGATGTTTGCAAGGGATGTGGTAGGACACTCGAGGAGATATCAGAGTGGCCCTTTCTATCAAATCGCGAAAGACAACAGATAGTTGATCGATTGTTTTAATTTCACATGGTGGTGATTTGGGGAGCTTCGGCTCCCCTCTTTTTTGCATTAGTATACTTACCGATACGTCGGACAGCCTAAGGAGCATTATGATTTATTCAATTGACTTTGAGACACGCAGTAAGGCCAACCTACCAGACGTAGGCTTGGACATCTACGCCAACGACGAGAGCACAGAAGTATTGTGTATTGCGTTCGGCACCCAACCCGACAATGTGCATGTTTCATCACCGCACGATTTATACCCTGAAGAAGACTTTTTAGACCACGTTCGCATGGGTGGCAAAATCGCCGCATGGAACGCTATGTTTGAGTACGCAATCTGGAACTGTGTCTGCGTGCCTAAGTACGGCTGGCCCGTTCTAAAGCTCGAGCAGTGCATCGACACCATGGCCGTAGCCGCGGCCAATAACATACCACAGGGCTTGGATGAGGCCGGTGCCTTTATGGACGCCCAGTACCAGAAAGACCCTATTGGCAAGAGGCTTATTCAAAAGCTATGCAAGCCCAATAGCAAGGGCGGCTTTAATGACGACCCAGAGCTATTAAAGCAGCTCTTTGATTACTGCGCCCAAGACGTACGCACGGAGATGGCCCTAGGAGCCGTTTTAAGGCCCCTAGAAGACGTCGAACAGGCAGTCTGGACCCTCACCCAGCGGATCAATA
>Ga0214921_10004502_pt1 | contig 20456 bp, 11 predicted proteins | sample LL1505_MetaG_FD_177992 | JGI IMG/M metagenome (GOLD analysis project Ga0214921, IMG submission 177992) | Freshwater microbial communities from Lake Lanier, Atlanta, Georgia, United States - LL-1505 | ecosystem: Environmental > Aquatic > Freshwater > Lake | place: USA: Georgia | collected...
ATTCGTCACCTCGCCGCGTTGACCGAACGCCGCCGAGAAACTATCTTTCCCACGGACAAAGGGTGATCCCAGAGGGGTTCGCGGAGGAACGCAAAGGTCTGTGCGCAGACCGCGTTGTTCACATGATTGAAACAGCACCAGTTCTCTCGTGCAGATATGGCGCCCGTGGCGTGGTCGCCCAAAATTCCCCCGCGATACCGCGTGAAATCGCAAAGCCGTCTCGAACCCCGCACGGTTTTACGATCGTGGAATTGCTGGTGGTGATCGCCATCATCGGCCTCCTGATCGCCCTGCTGCTGCCGGCGGTGCAGTCGGCGCGGGAGTCGTCGCGCAGGGCGAAGTGTCAGTCGAACATGAAGCAGATAGGGCTTGCACTTCTTAATTTCCACGACGTCCGAAATCGATTTCCCCCGGGCATGCAGGGCATGCTGGACAGTTGTAGCGTCGCGAACAACGACAGCGACAATAAGTGGATGAGGGCGGGCTGGGGGTGGTCGGTGTTTCTGCTGCCTTTTCTCGAGGAGCAGACTCTGGCGGACCAATTGCTGATCAACTCCGGCAGCGGCCAAGTGGTCTGCGGCAACCCCACCGGTGCACAACTTTCTCTCGCCACGGCGGGTGGTCGCGACCAGAGGGCGCTGCAGCAGACTGTGTTACAGGTATTCGTGTGTCCGAGCGCTGGAGACAGTAGCCTGAATTTTGGCCAGAACCCTCCGAGCAGCGGCAGGTACGGCAAATCCAACTACAAGGCGGTCGTCGGATCCGACAGTGCCTTCGATGGCGTAGGCGAGGCCACCCTGACTCTTCCCGACGGATCCAGCGCGACAGTGCCTACGCTTGGCCTCTTTCGCCGCGTTCCCCTCACGAGGAGCGGTTCGTGGGGGGCAGCAGATTCCTGGGCGTACGTGCGATCGAAGGACGTGACGGACGGCCTCTCGAAGACCCTGGCTTTCGGGGAGGTTTTCAGCAACGTCAGTTTCGCGACGGGGCTGCCGAAGATCGATTCGAATTTCGGCAATAGTTCCTCGAACGGCAAGTATCGGGGAAGTACATGGGTGGGCGCGATTCTTAGCGAGTTGGCGCTCGGCGTGACGGCAGGCATCATCCAGCCGAACGCCAACAGCACCAACGGCACGCTCTTTGGGACAAACCAGTATCCGTTCGTGAGCCGGCATCCCGGCGGGGTGCTGTTTGGCCTGGCCGATGGCAGCTGCCGATTCATCAGCCAAAACGCCGACGCCGCGACGTTGGCGGGGATGGCGAATATCAGCGACGGGCAGACGGCGGTAGTGGAATGACGATCTCATCCGCCCACACGCGGATCGCGAAGCTGTTCGCGATCGCCGCTATGCTCGCGGTTGCCGGGTGCTCGTCGCGGCCGGCCGACGAGCCTCCGCTGGGCCGGGTTCGCGGGAAAGTCACGATGGACGGCCAGCCGCTGGCTGGCGTCGACGTCGTCTTTGCCCCTGAAAAGGGCCGACCTTCCATGGCAACAACTGATGCCTATGGCCACTACGACATGTGGTACATCAACCGAACCATGGGGGCCAAGGTGGGCCCTCACAAGGTCTTCATCCGGCCGACGGACATGCCCCCAGAAGAGGCTGCCGCCAATGGCTCGAGCGGCGGGGCTCCGGTGGCGCCGCCGCCCAAGATTCCGTCGAAATACAACAAGCGATCCACGCTGACGGCCGAGGTGAAGGCCGGCCGCAACACGTTCGACTTCGCGCTCGAGTCGAAGTAAGTCGCCAGGCCCGCGGGCCGGCACGCCAGGCAGAATGGACGGGCTGCCGCCGAAACAAACGACGGCCCAGCTGAGCCTGCCGACTGAGAGCATCGTGACGGCCCCGCGGCGGGCTGGGCCGTCTGGATCGCCTGGCCGCCGCCATCCCGTGGGGTAAGCATCCCGCTTGCTGCTGTAGGACAGGCTTCAGCCTGTCATGCCGGAACTCGCCCAACCCGGCTCTCGAACGATCATCACTTCGTACGCCTGGATTTCCACTCCGTTGTGCTTGTCTGAAAACAGATGCCCGCAGCCGAGGAGCTGCTTAAACGTACGGAGGAACATCTCGATCACCCACCGCAGCCGATACGTCTCCGCGATCAGTTCGGCCGGCAGATCGAGCCGATTCGTGACAAGGCGTAAAACACGCGCGACGCTGCCAATTTTTTTCCGACGTGGGCTGCGCCTGGCGGTATTGAATTCCGCTTCGTCGGGTTGCTCCGCATCTTCGCTGCGCGCGTGATGTGTTGATCGCAACGATGATGCACGCGCGTTGTTTGCATTCAGCGCACGACGTCTTCGCGGCGCTCTGACGGGCTCGAGTGTCCGCGCCGCGGAGTCATTTGGCGACGATTTCAACCCGCGGATTCGTCCCTAAATTTGCCCGTTTCGTCCCACGCGCGCCCGATTCGTCCCTACGCGCGCCCGATTCGTCACATTTCCAGGAAACATTCTTGACGGCCTGGAAAACAGATGCTTTTATGCACTTCAGCGGATGACTGAATTGGGTTTTCAGTACAGTCATCTGGGGTTTGGGTCGCTCACGGGAACTGAAACACCTTGGTCGGGGGCAACACGATGGTGAATTTCCAGTCATTCACACGAATCGCTGCGATCGGGACGGCCCTCGCGGCGGGACTCCTGGCCATGGCCCAGAAGCCGGCCCTCGCCCAGACCAATGGCTCGTGGTCGGCCACGACTGGTGGCAGCTGGGGCACCGCTTCCAATTGGGGCGCCAGCCAGATCGCCGGCGGCGTCAGTGGCAGTGCGAACTTCTCATCCGCGATCGCTGGAGGAATAAATACCGTCACGCTCGATGGCGACCGGACCATCGGTGCCATCAGGCTTGGCTCTGGTGCTTCCGCCAACATTTTCAGCCTGCAAATGGGTACGAGCGGCACGCTGACGCTCGCGACAAACTCCGGAAGCCCGATCCTCGACGTGCAGACGAGTCGCAGCGGCATCATCGGCGCCTCCTTGGCCGGAAGTCAGGGGTTCGTGAAGTCCGGCGCTGGCACGCTGTACCTGGGGGGCAACAGCACCTATTCGGGCACGACGACCGTCAACCTCGGCACGCTGGAACTCACCACGCCGAACTCCTTCGGGGTTTCCGGAGCCGGTAACGAGACCGTCGTCAATGGCAACGCTCCCGCTCGCGTGCGGATCGGCGGCACCACCTCCACCGCCGAATCTTTCATCATTAGCGGCACGGGTGCCAGCAACACGGGGGCGATCAATTTCGGTTCTTCAGCGACTGGCGTGAACACCACAGGCACCATCACCGGCCAGATAACGCTCTCCGCGGACGCCCAGATTGGGGCCGCCGCCAACAGTTCCGGCATGCTCGACCGCCTCACCGCGGGGAACGCCATCGACAACGCCGGATTTAACCTCACCTACGTCGGTGCAGGTTCTCTCCAGGTGAACAGTCCGATCGTTGGCAATGGCAGCTTCACGCACAACGGTTCCGGAAATGTCACGTTGACCGCTGTGAACACCTACACCGGGACGACCGGATGGGGTAGTGCCACAGGCACCCTTTTCCTCGGCGACGGCGGCACTGGGGGCTCGCTGTCGACGAGCAGCGCCATCACATTGACGAATCCGAATTCGACGTTCGCCGTGAATCAGAGCGACACGGTGACCCAAGGCACCGACTTCAGCGGCTCGGCCATCAACGGTAACGGCAAGTTCACCCAGGCTGGCAGCGGCACGACGATTCTCACCGCTGCCAACTCTTTCACGGGAGCCACGACGATTTCCGCGGGGGCGCTGCAGCTTGGCAACGCGGGCACCACTGGCGGGCTGTCCGCGAGCAGCGCGATCAGCACCTCGTCGGGAGCGAGGCTGATCGTGAACCGGACCAACGCGGCGACGCAGGGCACCGACTTCAGCACGGCTGCCATCACCGGCGACGGGGGTTTCATCCAGGCCGGCAGCGGCACCACGATCCTGAACGCCGCGAATTCCTATCTGGGAGCGACCAGCGTCAACGCCGGCACTCTGCGGATCAACGGCGACCAGTCTGGTGCGACCGGCGCGGTGACGGTGGCGGCCGGGGCCACGCTCGGCGGCTCGGGCACGGTCGGCGGCAACACCACGATCACGGGCATCCACTCGCCGGGCAACTCGCCAGGCATTCAGACGTTCAATGGCAACCTGACGTACGAGGCCGGCGCGGTCGTTAACTGGGAGCTGATCGCTAACTCGGCGGGCTCGGCGGGGACGAACTACGACCAGATCGTCCTGCCCACCACGGGCAATCTCACCTTTAATGGCTCAACGACGCTCGCCCTGTCTTTCAACGGCGCGGGCAGCGCGGTCGACTGGTCGAACACATTCTGGAACGTGAACCGGTCCTGGATGGTCTACGACCTCTCGTCCGGGGTGGTCAGCAATGCCGGGAACCTCGTCCTCGGCGGCTCTCTGCTCGATTCGCTCGGCAACTCCCTGTCGCCGACCGGACGCGGCTACTTCACGACCTCGCTCTCCGGCCAAGACGTGATGCTCAACTTCGTCGCGGTGCCCGAGCCCTCCACGCTCGTGCTCTTGAGCGGCCTGGCCGTGGGTGGTTTCCTCCTCCGCCGTCGTCGTGCCTAAGCAGGTGATTGGCTTGAGCCAAACTCGCGCGTTGCAAGAAATGAAGAAGCAGATTCGGGAGGCGTCATCAGCCTTGAGTTCGCGAACATGCCCACACCCACAAACTTCTTAGGGATCAGATTAGGGACAAGACAAACCGGAAACGTGTAAGGCGGGAGATCGATATCCAATGCAGCCCCGGCCTCCGGGGGTGACCGGCCGCTTTACGGCCAGGATCGCCCATGGAGGGCCTGGGTGAACCGACATGAAAAGGCTTTTGCGCCTGAAGTGCCGGGAGACCGCAACAGCGGTTTGCCGGCATGAGGCGGGGGATTACGTACCGACACTGACCAAACAGGGATTGGCGGGTTGCTTTTGATCCACCCACGTCCATATGAATGCTTGGGGGTAACGCTCATGGCTGGCATCAACACTAAGTTCATGATTGGCATCGGGGCCAGATCCGGGCCGCTGCGCGCACGGTGGACCGCCATTTGCGTTGCCGCATTGGCGATTTTCGCCATTCAGGCGAGCCCTGCGCGGGTGTTCGCCCAGAGCGGCACGTGGCAGTCGTCGGGCGTGACTTCGTGGAACAACACCGCGAGGTGGTCCGGCGGAACGGTTGCCGGCGGGACGAATAGCACGGCGACGTTTACGGCCTCTGGTACGGCCTCACTGCTGAGCAACATCGTACTCGGCAATCTCACCACCGGGGCCTCGCGGGTGCAGATTCGGTCGGGAACCGCGACCACCTATGCGGATCTGACGAACGAACAGATCCAGTTCGTGACGACGACCGGCACCGCCCCTGCGATCACCAACGCGGGGCGGCTCGACATGTTCGCGATCATCGCCGGCTCGCAGGGACTAACGAAGTCGGGTGCCGGGGCGCTCTACCTCAATCGGACGAACACCTACACGGGCACGACGACGATCTCGGTAGGCGATGTCCGGCTCGGTGCCAATGACGGCCTGGGGGCCAGCGGCGCTGGGAATGGAACGGTGATCGCAAGCGGTGCGATGCTGCGTCTCGACAATGCAGCAACAGGGGTCTCGGGAGTCCAAACTGCCGAGGCGTTCACGATTTCGGGAGACGGCGCCGGCGGTTTGGGCGCCCTCCGCTCGCAAGCCGGTACAGACAATGCGTTCACAGGCCCGATCACGCTGGCGGCGAACGCAAGCATCAAGGCGAATGTGGCACTCACGCTGGGCGGGTCGATCAACGTTGGTTCCAATACTCTGACGCTCAGCGACAACGGCGACTTCACCGTCAGCGGTGGTTTCGCCGGAACCGGCAATGTCAGCTACTCGAGCCAGGGGAGTCTGATTTTGTCTGGCTCCAGCACGCTCACGGGCACGACGACGGTGACCAATAGCGGCGCTCCCGTCACGATGACGGGATACATGGCGGGCCCGATGGCCTTCAACGGCAGTAGCCGGACCCTGATCGGGACCGGCACCTTCGCGGGAGGCCTCTCCGTCGGGCAGGGCAACATCCTCTCTCCCGGCGCGACCGGCACCGCGGCAGCGGACACTTACGGGACGATCACGGCCAGCACGCTCGAAGTGCAGAGTGCCACTGTGCGGATGGGCATCCAGGATGCGTCGATCTACGACCAGGTCGTGATGACGGCCGGGGCTAACGGGCTGACGCTCGGTGGTGCGTCCACAAGTCTCACTCTCGACTTCGCCAACCTGTTGACGAATTTCACCACGTTGGATCTTTTCAACTTCACAGGGCTCAGTGGGAGTTTCTTGGGTGGCGTCACCTCGACAGGTTCCTACTCGGGGACCTGGGCCGAAAGCGGCGGCGTGTTCACGCTGGCCAACGTTGGCGCGGGTGGGGCGCAGACACTGATGTTCGACCAGGCGACCGGTAACGTAGTGGTAGTTCCCGAACCGTCCACGATCGTGCTTCTTGGCAGCATTGTCGCAGTGGCGAGCCTGATCCGATACCGGCGCCACCGAGCACTCTCGGGAACTCGTACCCGAGGTGTCTCGCACCGCATACCGTGGAGTGGGGGATTTCAAGCCGATTGACTGTACAGGGATTGGCAGTGTTCTTTTGATCGAACGACGGCCGTATCTTTGCGCGAGGTGACGATCATGATTGGCATCGGTACCAGCGGGGCTCCGCTGCACATACGATGGGCATCGATTCCGGTGGCCGCACTGGCGCTCTTCGCCGGGCTGGCAAGCCCTGCGCGGGTGTTTGCCCAGAGCGGCACGTGGACCGCCGTATCGGGCTCGTGGAGCACCGGGACGAACTGGAGCGGCAGCACCATCGCCAGCGGGACCGGCAACACGGCCTTTTTCAGAAGCACCGGCACGACCACGCTCGACACGAGTCGCACGATCGGGACGATCTCGAGCGGCAGCGGCCTGCGGGTGATCCAGGGTTCGGGTGTCACGCTCACGCTCGCGACGTCGTCGGGCATCCCCACGCTGACGGGCACGGTCGGCTCTGGGACGCTCGGCATCTCGGCGGCAATCGCCGGCACCCAGGGCTTCCAAAAGACCGGCACGTCGACGCTCGTCCTGGGTGGTACCAACCCCGGGGGAACCAACACATTTTCGGGCACCGCCCTGCTCCAAAGCGGCACGACGCTCATCACAAATATCAATGCGCTCGGGGCCTCCGGGGTCGGCAACGAAACAGTCGTCGCCAGCGGTGCACAGTTGCAGATCTCAACAGGTGGGTCGCCCGTCACGATCAACGAGTCGTTCTCGATCGCCGGCCGTGGCAATCCGACGAATGCGGCCGTCGGTGGTGGCGGTGCCATTCGGATCCTGGCCAGCGACGTCACGCTGGCTGGTCCCATCACGCTCACCGGCACCGCCGAACTGTTTCCCAACAGCTCCTCGACCCTCACGGTTGCCGGCAGCTTGAGTGGCACCGGGGGGCTCTATCTCAGAGGGTCGGGCGCCCTCACCGTGAGCGGCAACATGTCGCACACCGGCTGGGTGAACCGCGTGTCGGGCGGCAGCGGCGTGGTGACGCTTTCCGGCAGCAATTCCTACACCGGCTCCACGGCGGTCGATAGCGGCGCCATGACGCTCAACAACGCGTATGCACTGCCCACGACGAGCCGCCTGTCGGTGACCCCGGGGGGTTCCCTCGACCTCAACGGCAACGACATCACGATCCCGACCTTCGGATGGCGGGAAGACGGCGTTGCGACTCCGGGTGTCAACAACAGCACCGGGGGGGTGATCTTCGACAACTCCGCATCGTCGGGAACCACCACGATCACGGTGACGAGCGGCAGTTTCGTGCTCGGGACGGCGATCAACAATGGCGACAACGGCCGCACGTTGGCGCTCAAGGTGGCGGGGGACAATCTTTCGAGGATCGAGTTGCAAGGCAATGTACCGAGCACTTTCTCCGGGGGGCTGACGATCCTCACCGGGCCTGGCAACGGTACGCGGCTGAAACTCGAGGATCCGGTCGCGAGCGTCGGCTCGGCGGGCGCGATCGTGTCGAGCCCGCTCGGCACCGGCACGGTGACGGTGGGCCTCGCGCCGACCGACAAGGCGCAGTTTTACATGGGCCCCGGCACAGTGACCTCGGGCTCGGGCTCGACCGTCCTCAATGATTTCATATTCAACACAGCACTTGGCACCGATTCGGCCACGGGCGTGCTGCTCAACGCCACCGAGGCGATCTTCGCCGGGAAGCTGGTCGCCGGCCAGGCGGCGGTCAGTTTTGCGACTGGCTCGCTCGTGCCCTCGAGCGTCGCCGTGCTCACCGGCCGCGTCACGAGCACGGGTTCGAGCGGCGGGCTCTGGGTCCGCGGGAGCGGCGTGACGCCCGGCGTCACCGTGCGGCTGTCCAACACCGGCGCGGCGAACGACTACCAGGGCGCTACCACCGTCGATGCCAATGCGACGCTCGCGCTCGGAGCGGCAGATCAGCTCCCGAATGGCGTAGGCAAGGGCAATGTGAGCGTGTCGGGCAACTTCAACCTCGGGGGCTTCAGCGACACGATCAACGGCCTGTCGGGCTCCGGATCCGTGGAAGCCGGCAGCGGCACGCCCACGCTCACCGTCGGCGATGGCGACGCGTCCGCCAGCTTTTCGGGCGTGCTCGGCAATACAGCTGGCTCACTCTCGCTCGTGAAGATCGGCTCGGGTGTGCAGACGCTCGCGGGAGCCAACACCTATTCCGGAACCACGTCGGTGAGCGCCGGCACGCTGCTCGTCAACGGCGATCAGTCCGGGGCGACCGGCGCCGTGACGGTGGCCAGCGGGGCCACGCTCGGCGGATCGGGCACGCTCGGAGGCGGAGTCACGGTGAACGGCATACTGTCGCCGGGCAACAGCCCGGGCGTGCTCACGGTGCCCTCGCTCTCTCTTGGCGCATCAAGCACGTCGCTCTTCGAGATCAACGGCACGACGCGGGGCGCAGAGTACGACGGCGTGAACATCAGCGGCGTCAGCGGTCCCAACTACGGCGGCACGCTGTCGCTCGTGTTCGGCGACGGATCGGCCTTCTCGGGAGGCACGATTTTCGACCTCTTCCTTTTCAACGGGAGTTCGACGGGTAACTTCGCGAGCGTGACGTCCACCGGCTTCTACGCGGGCGCGTGGACATTCGCTGACGACGTGTGGTTGCTGGAGTCGGGCGGCCAAACGCTTGCGTTCACCCAGTCAACCGGCGACCTCTTGATCACTGTGCCGGAGCCCTCGACGCTCATGCTCCTCTCCGGCGTCGCAGTGGCGAACCTGATCCGCCGCCGGCGCCGGTAAAGGCCCGATCAGGGCCATGGTGGCAGCCTACCGGCCGCGGAATTTCGGCGCTGCCGGGCGGGTGCGCGAGATCGTCCGCGATCTGCGGGCTCAGATCAATCGGCGCTCACTTGGGTGTCGTCGGCGCTGCAGATGAGGTTCCAGATTCGCCAGTCGGTCGTCTCGCGGACCGGCCGGACCGACCCGTCGCACATCGCAATATCGATGAAGCCAAGGTGGAAACTGTGAGCGCCCAGATAATCGCTGTTGATACCACCGCGAGTCATGAACACCGGACCGCTCATACCGGGCGGCCCGGAGTTGCCGGGGCCCGGCTCGATGTAGATCCAGGCGCCGGGGGCATCGCCATTCGCCTTTTTCCAGGGGGATTGCGCGATCGACCCGTCCACCGTCACGTCGATGAACGCCGCGCGGGCGTAGGCGCGTGACGGCATGGCCGGAACGCCGTCTCCCATCCGATCGAGACCGCGGGGGTTGCCATTGAAAAATCCCACGCTCGTCACCTCGCCGAGCAGCAGCGTCTTCGAGAGGCCGTCCGTAATCTGCGCTGCTTTCAGCGTATGTGGTTCGCCAAACACTGGAGAACGCGCCGTGAGCGACTGCCCCAGCACGCCGGTCACCTGGGCATTGCACACCACGCCTAATGGCAACGCCCCTTGGTAGCGGTTGTACCACCAGTCGATGCCCTCGCATGCGGCGTAGTTGGTAATTGTGAGGTCGTTCGTCTCGCTCGGCTTCAGAAAGAACGGATCGCTCGGGCACCGTGCCACGGGCAGCGAGGCCTTCACATGAGGCTTGCCCCAGGCGGGCTGCTTGAGATCGATGCCGGAGGCGAGCCCCTGCTCCTCGATGTAGGGCAGGATGAACGTGATCCAGGTGTGATGGTTTTCAGTGAAGGGCGGCGAGCCCGTCTCGATGCCCCATACGCCGCGCGGCGGAAAGGTCTTTTTGGCATCGAGGTGATTGTGCATTCCCAGCCCCAGCTGCTTGAGCTTGTTTTGGCAGCTGCTCCGGCGGGACGACTCTCGGGCCGACTGCACCGCCGGCAGGAGGAGTGCGATGAGCAGGCCGATGATCGCGATCACGACGAGCAACTCCACGAGCGTGAAGCCGCCTGGCGAGCGCGGACGGGTGTTCGGGCAGAGGGCTCTCCCATCGCACGGATGCGGACAGAGGCATTGCTCGACGATCATGGTCATGCCTCCGGCTGCGTTTTGCGACGTCAAATCCCCTCTAGGAACTATAACGAGCCGGGTTTTGGCCGTTCAAGCCAAATTGGGCGGCCCGCACTTATGGAAAGCCCGATCAGGCCAGGCTCGTCGGGGCCGGAGCCGAACGGCCAGTAACGATCCAAAAGCAAAAGATTACGTTTTTTCTTTTTGCTTGACGCAGGATGAGTGGGGTGTTGAAATTCACGCGGCGAAGGGGATCGACCCTGGCAACCGTTTCGGAAGGGGAACGCACGTGAAAACGATCCATGCATTTCTAATTGCCGCGGCTGTTGCGCTGTCCGTTGCCGACTCGGCCAGTGCAAACCTGATTGTAAACGGCGATTTCTCCGCGAACGCAAGTTCGTTTGTGGGATGGCCGGGCTACGCCAGCTGGACGAGCACTTTCGGCGGCGGAACGAACCCGGCTATTTCCGGCTGGGGCACGAACGGATCATTCGGCATTGGTTTGAACGGGAAGGACACATTCGGCAACTATCCCACCCCCAGCCCGATTGTAGCGTTCGGCCCAACCGACCAGCAGACGACTCCTACCGTCAACTGGGCATTCCTTCAGGGTGGGGGCGGGGCCATCCTCCAAGTCATCAACGTGACGCCTAACGTCGAGTACACGGCGAGTTTTTTGGCCGCAGGCCGTCCAGGTAATCCTGCCCAAGGCTCGGCGTATGTGTATGACGGAACACTCGGGGTAAACAACCTTGGGCTTCTCCCCGGTGGAATATTTAACAAAGCGTACGGCGTCGCGACGTTTGAGCCCGACAGTTTCAAGTTCACACCGACTCTGTCGACCGCGACAATCGTTTTTCAAAACGCCGGCGGCGGTGATGCCGTGAACTTCACCAACATCGCGGTCGTGCCTGAGCCGAGCACACTCGCGGGCCTCGCGATCGGCGTCGTGGCCCTGGGCCTCGCCTTCCGCCGCAAGTAAGTAGGATAGGCTTCAGCCTGTCACGACCCGATCGCGGGGGGCATCGTCGCACAACCCCCGGCACCGCGGCCTACCGGCCGCGGTATTTCAGGGCCGCCTGCGTCCGCGACCGGACGTGGAGCTTGGCGTAGATGCTCCGCAGGTGGGAGCGGACGGTCGGCACGCTGACGCCGAACGTGTCGGCGATCTCGCGGTTGCTGTAGCCTCGCGACAGGTGCTCGAGGATTTCCCGCTCCCGTTCGGTGAGGCGATCCGTGGCCGAGGCTCGGGCCACCGCCGGCTTCCGCGGCTCGGGAGACTCGTGAAAATAGTCCACGACGCGTCGGGCCACGGGCGCCGTCATCGGCGCGCCGCCGTCGAGCACGTCCTTGATCGCGTGAACGAGTTCCGTCGTGGCTGCCCGCTTGAGGAGATACCCGCCGGCCCCGGCCCGCAGGGCATCGAAAATCAGTTCCGTCTCGTCGTACACGGTCAGCATCAAGATCGCGAGGTTCGGGCAGCGCTCCTTGAGCCGCCGCGCGCATTCAATGCCCGACATGCCCGGTAGCTTGATGTCCATCACGACCACGTCTGCGCCCGCGTCGGGAATCTTGCGGACGGCCTCCTCGCCGGTCGCGCAGGAACAGACGCACGACAGGCCCGGCTCCGAGCCCAGCAGGCTGCGGAGCGACCGTCTCACGCCCATGTCGTCTTCAACCAGTGCCACCGTCGTCACGGCCGGTTCCTCCAGGTGACTGTCCCAAACCCCGTCATGTCGATCCGCCGATCGTACCGCCTCCGGCCGTGGAGGCGAAAGGCCGCCGGTCGCCGCGGTCGGCGACGGGCAGGCCCATCACGATCCTGGTGCCCTGCCCGGGCATCGAGTCGATCCGCTGCCATCCGCCGCAGGCCGCCAGCCGGTCGCGGATGTTTTGCAGGCCCTCCCCGGCCACGAATCCCGCGGCCGTTTGGTCGAAGCCAGAGCCGTCGTCGCTCACTTGGATCGAAAGTTCGCCGTCCCTGACGGCCAGGGAAATGCGGCACTCGCCGGCCCCGGCGTGCCGGGCCACGTTGTTCACGGCCTCCTTGAAGGCCAGAAACAGCGCGTGCCGCACCTCGGAGTCGAGCGGCAGGTCGCGTGGCTCCGGATCGATGTCGAGCCGGCAGCTCGTGTCGGTCACGCGGAAAAACTGCTGTGCAAAACTGCCCATGTATTCGCCCAGCGCCTCGAGCGTGTCGTTCCGCGGATCGACCGCCCACACGATCTCGTCGAGCGACATCACCGTCTCTCGGGCCTTATCTCGCAGCATCCGGAGCCGGTCGGCCACCTCGGGCGTCGTCGGGCTGCCGCGTTCGGCCAGCGCGCCCAAGTAGTCGATCTCCGTGAGCGACGCGCCGAGATCATCGTGGAGGTCGCGGGCGATCCTGATCCGTTCCCGTTCGATCGCGTGCTGCCGCTCGAGCACTTCGATGCGGCGCTCCGTGCGGCGCCGCACGACGGCCAGGCCCACGCCCCCCGCGGCGAGCGCCGCCCCGAGTGCTGAGAGCAGGCGAAACCAGGCGGTTTCCCAGACAATGGGCTCGACGACGATCGGCACACGGGCGACGTTGCCAGCCCAGCGGCCCTCGCCGTCCGCCGCATCGACTTCGAAGACATACTGCCCCGGCGGCAGTTGGTTGTAGGTGGCCGTGCGCTCGAAGCCGCCGTCAATCCAGGTCTGGCCGATGCCCAGCATCCGCCAGCGGTGGCGGATCAACTCCGGCGTTGCGAGCGACAGCCCCGCAAACTTGAACTGTGCCGTGCGTTCCCGGGGCTCGAGATGCAACGGGAGCGGACGCTCCGCCAGCACGTCGCGACCCTGCACGCGGACCTCCTCGATGACGACCGGCGGTGGCGGCGCATCGTCGCCAATCTGGGCTGGATCGACGACCACGACGCCGCCCGTCGTCGAAAACCAGAGCCGACCGTCGGGAGCCCGGAGGCAGCAGGGCTGCTGCCCCGACGAACACTGCGCGACGGGCAGGCCCGCCGCGCGGCCAAACCGGCGGCACCGCACCCGAGCCGACCGGCCGCTGAACACATCGTCGATTTCACTGCGGGCGATCCGCACCACGCCGCCGAACGTGCCCAGCCAGAGAAACCCGCGGCCGTCGTCGAGCACCTGGCTGACGGCGTCGTCCGGCAGGCCATCGGCGGTCGTCACGCGGCGAAACACGCCGTCGCGAAAATGCACGAGCCCGCTGCCAAGCGTGCCAATCCACACTCCTCCGTCGCCGTCTGGCATGCCCCCCTCGCCGTCGGGAAGCAGATTCCAGAAGCGGATGCCGGGATCCCACCATGGGGGACGATGCACCGTAAACCTGCCCTCGGCATCCCGGTGGCGGAGTTCGCACAGCGAGAGGCCGATCCACAGCCCGCCGGCGCCGTCGTCGGCCAGCGACTCGACGCCCGGCACGAGCGACTCCGCGTCGCTCCCCATCGCCAGCGGCGGGAAGCCGTCCGCGGCCCCCACGGCGGCGAGCGCCCCATCTCGCCAGCGCCACAGGCCGCTTTCATTTCCGATCCACAGGCTGCCTTCCCGATCTTCGTGCATCACCCGGGCGACAGCCCCGAACGCAATCGTGCCGAACACGTCGCGCCGCTGGTCTCCTTCCTGCCGAAAGACCGACGCAAACTGCGGCGTTAGCCAGATGCCGCCGCCACGCGCCGGGGCCACTACCGACGTGTTGTACATCGCCGAACTCACGGGGCCTGCGACCTGTTCGGCCGTGTCGGCAGTGGTCTTCCACAGGGCGCCCCCCGGCTCCGTCAGCCAGATCGTGCCGGAGAGATCGACGCACATCGAATGGGCTGTGCGCCCGAGCACCGTGCCGTCCTTTGCGGCCATGACGGGCGGCTCCATGAACAGCCGGGGCCGCACCCGCGCGAGGCCGCGCCGCTCGAGCCCGAGCCAGAGGCTGCCCTCGGCGTCGGTCTCCAGGCATTCCACCTGCCAGTTGGGAAACGCAGGATCCGCCGTCGCCTCCACGAGTTGCCCGGTCGCGGAGACATGCCACAGCCCCTCGCCGTCGGTGGCAATCCACACGCCGCCCTCGCGATCATCGGCATGGAGGCTGTGTCGCTTGGGTGACACCGCGGCCAGGAGCCGCTCGTTCCAGGGGTGGGCCGTCGCCTCCCAGCGTCCGGCGCGGTATTTCCGCAGACTGCTCTCGAACAGCACCCACAACCCGCCGTCAGACACCGGCATGATCGCGAGCGCCCGGCCAGGTTCTGGATCTTCGCCGCTCGAGTCAGTCGCCACCGGGGCGAATCCATCACCATCCCAGGCGGCGAGCCCGCGGTCCGTGCCTGCCCACACCTTCCCATCCCGATCGCGGGCGAGGCACTCGACCGCGCCGGATCGTGCATACGCTGCAGTCGGGAACGCGCGACATTCTTCGCCCACGACGCGCCAGGCCTTCCCCTCGCTGTCGGTGCCCATGATCGCATCGTCAGCCCCCACGACCACCGTCTTCCGGAGCGTCAGCGTGCCGGGCCCGGGAGTGGATGTGAGTGTCCACCTGGTCGAGTCGCCGATGATGCTCCGCCGGACGACGTCGCCGAGGTTGGTCGAAAACCAGTGGCTGCCGGCATGCTCGCCAAGCGCCTCGTGGAGCCACCAGGAAAGCGTGTCGGCGCCGCCCGGCCGGTCGATGGCGATCGCGTTGCCCTGCACCAGGCCGACATCGCCGGTGAGATACGACACCCACAGTCTGCCACGCTCGTCACGAATCAGTCGATGCACCCGCGAATGGGAGTTGCCCTTGGCATCGGTGGCGTCGATCCGGCGAAACTCGACGCCATTGAAGCGGGCCACGCCGCAGTCGCTCGTGCCGATCCAGAGGTAGCCGTCGGCCGTTCTGGCGATGGAGACGACCGTGTTGTCTGGCAGGCCGTCGTCGGTGTTCCACACCGTCACGCAGTGCTGCCGCGTGAGAATCTGGTCGAAAGCCGCGGCGGGCTGACTCGCAAGGGCCATCAGCAGGGCTGCCACGAACCCCGCCCAGCCCGCCACCCAGCCCCCTGCCGGAGCAGGGCCGAGGAGCCCCGGATACCGTGCCGTGGCGTCGTAAAAAGCCATTTTTCTCAGCCAAAGCGAGGTTTTTCGAAAAATTTGACGCCTCATCGCTTCGGACGATGTGGTGGGGGGTAGCCGAGAGGTAGTTTACATGGGTTGGTGCGGGGGATTTTTAACGCCACCGCCACAAAAGCCGGAAGCGAACGCCATGAACACGAAACGTGTTTTCTCTTCAGCCATCGCAGTTCTTCTCATCTGCTTTGCGTTCGCAAGTCCGGCGTTCTCGCAGGCCTACTCGGTCACGAGTGGCAGTTGGAGCAGCGGATCGGTCTGGAGCACTGGAACGACTCCCGTCAACAACGCCGCGGCTATAGTCACCGGCAGCAACACGGTCACCTTCGGTGCCGGCGACTCGTACACCGGCAATCCTTCCTGGTGGGCGGGCCTGGGCATCGGTGGTGGTTCTGATTTTTCGCCCAATCCTGGGGCCGGCACGCTTAACATTACCGGCGGCACGATGACGACGGGCGGAATGTGGGCGGGCCACGGGGGGAGGGGCACGATCAATCTCTCCGGGGGCGTGCTCAATATTGGCGGACAGCACATGCTGTTCGGGTGGAATTACGGCTCCACTCTCAACGTGTCCGGCGGCACACTCAACATGGTGGGTTCCGGCAATCTATTCAACTTCGGCCACACCGCGGCGTCCGGTATGAACATCACCGGAAGCGGCGTGGCGAACCTTTCGGGCGGCATTTCGCTCCAGAGCAACTCCCAGTTCAACGTCAATGGCGGCACGCTCAATTTCAACAATGCGGCGGTGGGTATTACCGCCGGTTCGCAGATCGTCGTCCAAAACGGCGGCGTGCTCAACATGCTCTCGGGCACACAGGCTGTGAGTGTGAACGACGGCTTGTGGTTGGGGTATGGAGCGACGACCGGCACGATGAACCTGAGCGGCGGCACCTGGCAGCAAAACGCGTATCTCCGCATGGGCGTGTTTGCCAGCGGCAACGGAATCATCAACCAGACCGGCGGCACCTTCGAGATGGGCGGGACGTTCGAGGCCTGGGGCAGTTCGCCGTCTGCCTACAACCTCCAGGGTGGCACGTTCCGGACGACCGCCGCCGGCGTCGCGATCAACTCATACTCCGGCGGCGCGATGACGTTCAACATCACCGGGGCCAACGGCAATGTGACGATGGACACGCCGTACAACTTCTACGCACCCAACTCGAGTACGGTCAACAATGCGGCGGCCACCCTCACGAAGACCGGCACGGGCCAGTTAACCGTTGGCGGCCAGTTGGAAATCCGCAACGGCGGATTGAGCATGCAGCAGGGGACGCTCGAGACGGTCAGCAATTTTCTGATCGGCACGAGCGGCGGGACGGCCAGCGGCACCATGACCGGCGGACTGTTGCGCACAGGGTCTCTCGGTGGATCAAACTTTGCCGTGGGCTATAGCGGGGGAACGGGATCCTTCGCGCAGAGCGGTGGTCTCACCGATGTGGGATCGTTGGCCAACGTGGTCATCGGGTGGACGCCGGGATCCGTCGGAACGTACACGCTCACTGGCGGAACCTTCACCTCGAGCAACTACGCATTCGTCGGCTACCAGGGCACCGGCACCGTCAACGTCAACGGCGGAAGCTTCTCCGGCTATATCACCCAACTGGGCAATAGCGGTGGAGCGGGCACCCTCAACGTCAATGGCGGGAGTTTCGCCACGCAAAGCCTCACGGTCGGTGGCAACAGTTCGGCGGCGGGCACGCTCAACCTGAGCGGCGGCTCGTTCAGCGTGGCAAGTGGCTTCACGGTAGACGCGGGGGGCACGGTCAACATCAATAGCGGCGGAAGCATGAGCGGCGGCGCGAGTGGAAACGTCACGATCCAAAATGGCGGCCTTGTGAAGTTCAACGGCGGCACGGGCAACGCGTCGATGAACCTCTTCATGGGAAGCGGTGGCACGGTGGATACGAATGCGCAGACGCTGGCCAGTGGCAACTGGGCAAATCTCATCGCGTCGGCCCCCGGGGCGATTCTCACGAACAGCAGCGCGAGCAAGGCGACCATCGCCAACGGCAACACGATCTGGATTTGGGATGGCGGTCAAAACCTGACGATCAACACCCCGGCGGCCCCCCTCGAAATCGCCTCGTGGATCACGAGTGCCGGCCAGACAACGCCCACGGGCATCGTCAAGACCGGCACCGGCACGTTGATCCTCTCGGAGAATGTCAAGGACTACACCGGCACGACGCAGGTCAACGCGGGATCGCTCATCGTCAATAGCGACAACTCGCAGGCCACCGGCGCGGTGACGGTCGCGGCGGGCGCTCTGCTCGGCGGCTCGGGCATCGTCGGCGGTGCCACCACCATCAACGGCACCCTGTCCCCCGGCAACAGCCCCGGTGTGCTCTCGATCGCCTCGCTCGTGCTCGGCGGGTCGAGCACGTCGCTCTTCGAGATCAATGGCACGACGCGGGGCACCAATTACGACGGCGTGAACATCACGGGTGCGACCGCCCCGACCTACGGCGGCACGCTCTCGCTTATCTTTGGCAATGGTTCGGCGTTCGCCGACAACACGACGTTTGACCTGTTCAATTTCTCCGGCAGTGTCTCCGGGGCGTTTGGATCCGTGATTTCGAGCGGCTTCTACGCCGGCACGTGGACGAACAACAACGACGGCACGTTCAAGTTCGAGCAGGGCAGCCAGACGCTCACGTTCAGCCAGGCAACGGGTGATATCGCTGTCGTGCCGGAGCCGGGCGCGGTTGTCCTGGCCGGCCTCGGCATCGCCGCCGCCGCTGCGCGGGCCCTCCGCCGCCGCCAGAAGTAGGACAGGCTTCAGCCTGTCTTGCCCGCACCATGAAAACTTCTCGCGGCTTTACGCTCGTCGAGTTGTTGGTCGTGATCGCGATCATCGGCCTGCTCATCGCGCTCCTGCTCCCGGCCGTCCAATCGACCCGCGAATCGTCCCGACGCAGCGCCTGCTCCAACAATTACAAGCAGCTGGGGCTAGCAGTCCAGCTATACCACCAGAGCAAACAGAAGATCCCGCCACAGTTTTTGCCCGCCCCCACGTACTTCAGCACTGGTGGGGGAGCCACGGTCCACTATCTGCTCCTGCCCTACCTGGAACAGCAGGCCGTTTTCGACGCCGGCGCTGGTACCGACTGCGTCTCCAAGTTCCTGCCCGACGGAACCGTCGTGAACGGCGCGACCATCGACATGTTTCTCTGTCCGTCGGAACCCGCAGTGAAACGCATGGGCGTGGACGCCAACGGGAAGCCCATCTGGGCGCTCACGAACTACGCCGCGAACTACCAGGTGTTCGGGGACCCGGCCAAGGGCAACGTGTATGTCACGAACATGACGCCGCAGACGTCGTTTCGCCTCTTCAGCGACGGCACCAGCAAGACCATCACCTTCGCCGAAAAAAACCGCTTCTGCAATGGAGGCGCCGGCCTGTCCTGCATTTGGGGCCACGGGCCGTGGACGCAGCCGTATATGGCGATGTTCGCCTACGGCTCCCGCGATGGCGGCACGATGTATTGGGCCAATAACGGCTGGTCGGAGGTTGGAGTCCGCTCCAAGCCTCAGGACAATCCGGCTGACGCCGACTGCTACTGGCCGGTGCCGCAGAGTCGGCACCCTGGAGGAATCGTCGCGGGCATCGCCGATGGCAGCACGCGGTTTGTGTCGGCGAGCATCGATGGCACCGCATGGTGGGCCCTGTGCACGCCGAATCAGGGCGAGACGGTCACCGGCGACTGAATACCTTCGCGGCTTCCGAGATTTTCGCCCATGAGCCGGTTTGTCGTTCTGTGTCTCGCAAGCGCGATCCTGTGCGCCGGATGCGGTGCCCCCGAGAGCAGGATCAGCGGCACCGTGACGTTCGACGGCAAACCGCTGCCTGCGGGCCGGATTACGTTTTTGTGCGCCGGGAAGGGCCGGCCGGTGATGTTGGCCCAGATCACCGACGGCTCGTACCTGGTGCAACGAGCCCCCCCGGGCGATGCCCAGATTACGGTCGAGACGTTCGAACCCAGGACCATTGCGGCTGTCGATCCGCCACCTGGCCTGCCGGCAATGCCGCCGATTCCGGCGCTAAAAAACATGCCAACCGGTCCTTATGTCAAAATCCCAGATCGCTATCGGCGTCCCGACCAATCCGGTCTTTCCCTCACAATCAAGGGCAGCACGCAGGTCCACGACATCGTGCTCGTGCCCTAAGCGCCTGGATTCCCAGCATGACTCGCACCATGTTCCCCCGACGGCAGGCGGTGTGCCTCGCCGCCTGCCTGATGCTGGCCGCGGGCATCGCAGCCGCCGACGACCTGCCGCGGTTCATCGTGCCGGGCCACGAGCAGGCGATGAAGTCGCTCGAGGACCTGCACGCCCTGCACGCGCCGCAGGCGTTCAGCGCCTGCACGCTCTGGGACGGCATGCTGCCGCATTCGACGCTCTGGACCGGGCCGGGGCCGCGCCAGCGGTATGCCGCCGCGCTGCTCGCCCGGCCGATCGATCCGGAAGGCTACGTGGCGATACAGCAGCATCGCGGCCTCGGCCACAGCGACGGCTGGCCGTTTCCCGCCTGGCAGCAGGCTGGCGGCACGGGCTTCCATTTTTCGACGTACGCAGAAGTGTTCGCGATGCAGATGTTCAACCTCGAGCCCCTCGCCTCCACCGACGGCTGGGAGATCGACGGGGCGACGGTGGCGGGGATCGATCCCGTCCGCGGCCTCATGCTCAAGGCCACGGGCGACGTCGTCACGATCACCACGCCCCCCTTCCGCTGCGGCACGATCGTCGCTCCCTTCGCGAGGATCGAATGGGCCGCCCGCGGTCTGCCGGCGGAGTCGCGGCCGGCCGTGTCGTGGCTCTTGGAAGGCGAGGCCGCATGGGCGCCCGAGCGGCGGGGC